>VTLG01000616.1_pt1 | contig 43706 bp, 64 predicted proteins | sample 4694571 | NCBI WGS metagenome assembly VTLG01 (sample SAMN12604809, study PRJNA352737) | marine metagenome | biome: ENVO:00000447; feature: ENVO:00000209|ENVO:00000569|ENVO:01000036; material: ENVO:00002151; isolation source: viral sequences binned using virsorter ...
CTTCAAGCTGATTATGATAGTCAAGAGTATGCAAGAAATAGAGCTGCGGCTTACCCCTCTTTACAAGAATTTGCAGAAGCATATTGTGAAAAAGAAATAGGCGCCGACACTACAAAATGGGATGAATATGTAGTAAAGTACAATAAAGTAAGAACGGATAATCCTAAATAATTATGGCAAACGGAACATTAAAAGTAGGAACAATAACAACTAGCTCTGGATCTGGTAATATCAGTATTGGTTCTGGTGTAGTTGTTAATGTTAATAGACCAGCATGGTATGTAAAACTTTCTTCAGATCAAAATGCTGCTGCTTCTACACAAGTAAAAGTAACTTGGGATACTGAAGTTATAGACACAGATGGTGCTTTTGCATCAAATAAATTTACTGTACCAACTGGTCAGGATGGTAAATATTTTTTTTATTATAAAACAGCAGTAGATGATCTAGATGATGGAGAATTTATGCAACTTAATTTATATAAAAACGGAAGTGAACAATCAAATTATCAATTTACTGTAAGAAGTATGGCAGCTAGTTTTACCAACCATGGTCAAATTTCTGGCATAATTGATTTGAGTGCTGGGGATTATCTTGAAACATATATTTATCAAAGCACATCAGGCACACAACATTTAGAATCAGCTTATTCACTATTCGCTGGATACAAGGTAGGAGCATAATGACAGTACAACAGTTTCTTTTCAAAAAGTAGGAGATACATAGGATAAATTATGACAAGTATATTAAAAGCAGATAACATACAAGACGCAGACGGTAATAACATTATCAACGAAAGTGGTAATACTATTACTATCGGTGCATCTGGTGATACGACAAATGTTATAGGAACATTAAATAAAGATGGTGTTGCTGTAGCTAACACTCCTTCTTTTTACGCAACAAATGGCTCAACAGATCAATCAATAAATGATGGAACACAAACAAAAGTAGATTTTGGAACTGAAATATTAGATAGTGATAGTGCCTTTGCATCTAGCAGATTTACAGTTCCTAGTGGAGCTGCTGGAAAATATTATTTATTTGCATCAGTTGATCTTCTTGAAAGTGATAGTGATATGGAAAGTCATAATATTTATTTTTTTAAAAATGGTTCAGCATCCGTAAGTCATGTTTTTAACAATACATCATCTTCTAAAATAAGAAGAATTAGTACATATTTTGGAACAATATTTGATTTATCGGCATCTGATTATATGGAAATTTATTTTCAATTTGTTGGCACAGCTGGAAATGCCGCAAGTATTAAAGCAAATAATGCAGCTACGTTTTTTGGTGGATACAAAATTATAGAATAGGATGAATTATGGCATTAACTAGACTAGGACTAAATCAATCAATAAACTTAGCAAGCAATGTTACAGGAACATTGCCAAAAGCTAATGGTGGTACAGGTGCAACCAGTTTTACGGCAGGAGTTACAGAAGCAGATCAATGGAGAATGAATAGTTCATTAACCTTATCGTCTCAGCAAGACATGAATTATGCTTGGGAAAGATCAGATACTTTTTTTGATAAAATAGGAACAGGATTAACTGAAAGTTCTGGTGTATTTACATTTCCATCAACAGGTATTTACAAAATTGATTATCATGGAAATTTTAGAGATAGTGCTGGAGATAGAGGAATAAGTATGCAACTGTATGTATCTTCAAACAGTGGTGGTGCTTATACGTTTGCTGCTTCTTTAGAAATAAATTTATCTGATATTGGAGGCTCAGAAAATACGACTACTGGTGGTGGTAAATGTTGCATTGTTGATGTTACAGATGCTTCAACTTTTAGATTTAAATTTAAAGTTGGCGGTGCCTCTGGACAAGACATAACTATGGACGGAAACACAACTGCTCAATACTCTGGTTTCACTTGTATTAGATTAGGAGATACATAAAATGATTAGTATAGGAAAAGCAATAAGATCGTTAGATAGTTCAAAAGCTGGTAAATATTCAATTTATTATAACATTGATAATCCAGATATTGATGCTGATACAACAGTAATTTTTTGGCATGATACATCAGAAATTTCTAAAGCAGATATAAAAACAGAATTGGTTTCTAAATTTAATGATGAATATTTAGCTGAACAAGAAGATTGCAGAAATAGAATAAGAGGAGCATAATAAATGCTCGGCCATACTTCCATATCTGCTGCTCCAATAGCTACATCGTTCTTCAATCCGAACGTCACTGTTAATGTAACAGGTAATGCTTTAACACTTGCAGTTGGAAGTTCTTCTGCACTAGCGGGAGCTTTTGTAGAACCATCAGGAAATGCTTTAACACTCGGCTTTGGATCTTTAACTATCAGCGGTGCGGCTAATATAACTCCTGATGCTACACCATTAACTTTAGGTGTTGGGACCGTTACAGTAACAGCTGCAGCTAACGTTTCTGTGACTGGAAACGCATTGACCATTGGCACAGGAAGTGTTACAATAACAGCAGACGCAAATGTGAATCCTACAGGCGTGCCTATGACTCTTTCAGTCAATGATCCAGGTATCATCACATGGCAACCTATAGATCCAGGAGCATCACAAACATGGGTTAATATAGACCCTTACTAGGAGAATTATGGCATCAAGTTTTTCAACAAACTCAAAACTAGAACTTATAGCAACAGGTGAAAAAGCTGGTCTTTGGGGTACAATTACAAATACAAATTTACAAATATTAGAACAACTATCATCTGGTTATTTATCATCAGCACAATTAGCTTCTGGAGATTTAGCTTTAGCACTAGATAATGGTGCAACATCAAATGGTAAAAATTTATACATTAAACTTACTGGTACATTAGGTGCAAATAGAAGTGTAACTATACCAGATGGAGCTGAAAGAATTATTATTTTTGAAGATGCAACAACTAGAGGCACATCTACTTTATACACAATTACAGTTAAAACTGTATCTGGCACAGGAGTTGTTTTACCAATAGGTTCAAAATCTTTAGTTTATTCTGATGGCACAAACGTTAGTTTAGGCATACGTAGCAAAGGTTATGTAACTTTAAACTCTTCAACAATCACTGCATACACAGCAGTAGATGGTGATCAAATATTTGCAAATACAACAGCTAACCCAATTACTGTAACTTTACCTGCATCACCTGCAGTTGGATCAGAGGTTACTTTCATAGATGCAAGAGGGACTTTTGCAAACAACAGTTTGATTGTTAACAGAAATAGTCAACCAATAAATACAGGTACATCTAACCTAACACTAAACACTAACGGTCAAGCTTTTACATTAGTGTATGTTGATGCAACAAGAGGCTGGGCATATAAAACTAATACAGCATAGGAGTGATAAGTGGCTCTTATTGAATATAATTTTTTACCTGGAATAGATAAACAGGATACAACAGCAGGCGCTGAAAATCGTTGGATAGATTCTGATAATGTAAGATTTAGATATGGTCTACCAGAAAAAGTAGGTGGTTGGTCTTCTTTAATATCTGATACTATTACAGGCGTTGCAAGAAAACTTCATGCATTTGTAGATCTACAAGGTAATAGATATGTGGCAGTTGGAACAGATAAATTTTTATTAATTTATTTTGAAGGACAACTTTATGATGTTACACCTTTACAATCTACTATAAGTTCTGCCACTATTGCAACCACAAATGCTTCAGCTGTTTGCACAATAACAACTTCTACATCACATAATTTAGAACCTGGAGACATAGTTTTATTGGACAGTGTAACATTACCAGGTGGTACAGGTTTTAGTGCATCAGATTTTGAAGATAAATTATTTCAAGTAACAGCGGTTCCAACTCCAACAACTTTTACAATTACACAAACCACGAATGCAGGAGCAACGGTTTCGACAGGCGGAAGTATTGCAGTCAAACCATATGAAAGAGTAGGACCCGCAGCACAATCTTATGGTTATGGTTTTGGTATATCACAATGGAATGGATCTGTTCCTGGAGCTGCAACATCTACATTAAATGGATCTTTGAGTGCAAACTCTTCTGGTACAGGTGGATCGGGTACGAGTGTCACATTAACGTCTACAACAAACTTTAGTTCAGTAGGTAGAATTTTGGTAGACTCCGAATTAATTTCTTATGCTGGTATATCAACAAACGATTTAACAGGTATCACTAGAAATGTTGATGGCACAGATAACGCGTCTCACAGCTCTGGTGCAACGGCAACAGATGCAACAAAATTTTCTGATTGGGGTGAAGCAGTATTAGCTTCAGAAGTAACTCTGGAGCCAGGCCTCTGGAGTCTCGATAACTTTGGTCAAGTACTAATTGCAACAATTGGAAATGGTAAAACTTTTACGTGGAATGCAGGTGCAGCGACACCTTTAGCTACCAGAGCTTCAACGTCTACATCTAGTTTTTCTACTGCCAGTAATCCAACAGCTTCTAGACTAACATTAGTATCACCTACAACTAGACACTTATGTCATTTTGGAACTGAAACAACTATTGGCAACACAGCTACACAGGATGATATGTTTATAAGATTTTCTAATCAAGAAGATATAAATGATTATACAGCTACTTCCATCAACAGCGCAGGTGATTTTAGATTACAAGATGGTACAAAGATTGTAGGAGCTATAAAAGCAAAAGAAACAATTTTAGTATTTACAGATAATGCATTGTACACAATGAAATTTGTAGGTGCACCTTTTACATTTAGTTTTGAACAAGTAGGTACAAACTGTGGATTGATAGGTAAGAATGCAGTAGTCGAAGTAGATGGTGCAGCTTTTTGGTTATCACCAAATGGTTTCTTTTTATTTGATGGTACAGTTAAATCTTTACCATGTAGTGTAGAAGATTTTGTTTATGATAATTTTGATACAACAAAAGGTCAACAAGTTATAGCAGGTATCAACAATCTATATACAGAGGTTATTTGGTATTATCCATCATCGGGTGCAAGTTATAATGATAAGTATGTTGTATTTAATTATGGTGAACCAATGAAAGGCGGTGTTTGGTATACAGGAACAGAAGCAAGAACTTCTTGGATTGATGCAATTGTATATCCGAAACCTTTTGCAACTAAATATGATGCATCTAGTAATGGCACTTTTCCTGCTGTTGTAGGTCAAGATGGTTTAGGTCAAACTAAATTCTTTGAACATGAAGTTGGCACAGATCAGGTTAATGAAGACGGGTCAACTACAGCCGTTACATCTTTTATTAAGTCATATGATATTGATTTGGAACAAAGACAAAGAACACCTCGAGGTCAACCTGTTGGATTAAAATTAGCAGGTGAAGTATTCTTAGCTGTAAGACGTTTTGTACCAGACTTTAAAACATTAGATGGTAATGCAAAAGTAAGTTTGGCAGTAAAGAGATATCCTCAACAATCAGATACTACAACATCTTTGAGCCCCTTTACAATTAATGCAACTACTGATAAGAAGGATACTAGAGCCAGAGGCCGTTTTGTTAATTTCAAAATAGAAAACGATTCTAACGGTGAGTCCTGGCGTTTTGGTACATTTAGATTAGACGTACAACCAGATGGAAGAAGATAATGGCTACTTTATATGATTTAGCAATGAGATATTTACAGCAAGGTTTGCCTAGCATATCAGGCATATTTCCTGCTACTATTCCACCTATAGGTGGTACACCGCCTCCAACTACACCTGATCCTACTCAACCAGGTCAGTCACAAGGAATTATTAATGCTGGTGGAGGAGGAGATAATTTTGGTGTGTATAATCCTGATCCAACTAGAACAAGAACTAAAGCAGACTACAGTCCATTTGCTGCAAGACGAACTTTTGCAAAACCAGGCAGTGAAGTAGGTATACCTTCAGGTATATTGGCTGATTCACAATTTTTATACGGAGATCAAATGAGGCTTCCTGGAATACTAGGAATGGGTCAAGAATTTTTAAAAAAAATATTACCTGTAAATTCAAGAGCAATATTTGAAAATGAATTACTTGGTAAAGGTGTAATGATAGATGATATTGGAAGAATTGTAACAGATAATTATAATACGCCAGAAGGCATCATGGCGGGGTACAACGCGTCTAGAATGAATGCAGCTACTTTTGATAATAGAATAGATAGAATTAATAAAACAATTGCTAAAAAAAGAGCAAGAGGTGAGGATGTCACTAATTTAGAAAATAGAATTAAATTAATTGAACAAGCAAAAACTAATTTCTTTGACGCTAAAAAAACAGCTAACTTAATAGAGGACGATAAAATTAGAGCTAAAGGAGATATTCCTTTAACAGATCAAATAGCCGCGAATCAAGCAAAATTAGATTTTCAAAAATTAGTTGATGAAGGAGAAGAAGAACAAGATATTATAGAACAAATAAAATCATTACAAACGGGAGGTAAACCACCTTTTCCTGGATTATCTTTTAATCCTGGCTTGAATTTCGGAGTTAGTCCTCTTGGAGAATTTGATACAGGTATTACATCTATTAAACCAAAAGAAGAAATTATTGTTCCTCCTGAAAAACCAAATATTCCAAAACAAAATATTGCAGCAACACCAAATTTTGATGTCAGTGGAGGCGCTGGAGGCAGCTATGATAGAGGAAGAGATTATAGTGGAAGAAGTGATAGAACAGCAGGTGATAGAGCTAGAACTAGAGATGCAAGAAAATCTGACCTTGGATTTAGTGATATAAGACTAAAAGAAAATGTAGAGTTAATTGGTAAGTCACCATCTAATATTAATATCTATAAATTTAATTACAAAGATAATCCAACAACTTATCAAGGTGTAATGGCTCATGAAGTGCCATGGGCTAATGTTGAACATGATAATGGATATATGATGGTAGATTATAATAAAGTAGATGTAGAGTTTAAACAATGGCAAAAATAAACATAAGAATACCAGAACCAAAACCAGAATATGATGTATCTAATCAAAAACAAATTAATAGAACTTTAACTATCATGAAGGATCAATTAAATTCTACATTTTTAGATGAAGTTAAACAGGAGCAAGAAAGATTTTCTTGGTTTATAAGTGGCTAATATATATAAAAACGAATTGATAGATTTAACTACAACTGATAATACAGTTGTTTATACAACACCAGCAGACTCAAGAGCTATTATTAAAAGTATACTAGTATCAGAAGATGCAGGTTCAGGAAGCACAATAACTTTGACAATAACAAACGCTGCAGCTGCAGTATTTAATTTGTTTAAAGATAAAGCAATAGCCTCAAAGGCTACTACAGAGTTATTAACTCATCCTCTTATATTAGAAGAGAATGAAATATTAAAAGCACAAGCAGCAGATGCAAATGAATTACATGTCATTGCATCAATACTAGAAATAAATAGGGATTAATATGTCATTTATAGAAACAGAAGCATCTTTTAGGTACGAAAAAGTAAACGGACAAATGGTTAAGATAATTACACCTCAAAGTGAGGTTACATTAACTAATATGAAAACAGGTAAAGAATATAATTCGGACGCAGAAGCAATGAACGATGTACAAGATCCAAACACAGAAACTGTGGCGGATGATATTAGAAGAGATGTTAAAATAACAGTAGAAGCACTACCAATAGGCGGTGATTCTAAGTTGTAAAATAGGAGATTTTTATATAAAATAAATAAAATATGCCAATATCTAGATCACAAATGGAGAGACAATTAAGAATGGGAGGTGGAATCATGCAGGTTGCACCCAGACAAGAATACTTTCTTGGAGGTATTGGTGATGCTATTAAAGGAGCTGTTAAAGGAGTAGCAAAAGGTGTTAAAGGTTTACTTAAATCACCCATAGGTAAAGCTGCTTTATTAGGTGGACTTACTTTTGGTGTACCTGGTACACAGTTTGGTGGATTACTTGGTAAAGGTTCTTTAGCAAATATTATTGGACAAAAGGCCATGACTCAAGCACCATATGCTGAAGGCACAGGTCTTAGAGGTTTATTTCAAAAATTTTTAGGTGGAGAAAAAACTTTAGGTACAACTGCTAAAGTATTTGGTGGAGGAACAGCATTAGGTTTAGTGTTAGAAGCAGCTGGTTTAAATACGGACAATCCAAATGAAATGGCAGCAGCTACTAGAGATATAGATTCACTAAAAGGTTATTTAAGAACAGGATACAAACAATTAAATCCTAAAGCAGACGACAATGAAGTAGAAACTTTTGTAGAAGAAAACACTAGGGAGTATAAGTCTTACGGTGGTAGAATAGGTTATGCAGGTGGAAGTGAAGATAAATTTATGGAACTTGTAGAGAGACTTAGAGAACAAGGTTTTTCTCAACAAGAAGCAATTGAAGAAGCTAGAGAAAGACTTTCAAAAAATATGGCTTACGGTGGTAGAATAAATTTTAATAAAGGAACTTCTGAAAAGAAAAAAATATCTTTAGATGACATACCTTTAATAAAAGGTCCTTATATGATTAAATATGATGAAGAAGGTAATCGTATAATACCTGAATTACCAAAAGGTAAACCATATAAATATGATCCAAATAGAAAATTTGATAGAAAAAATATGCCTTTTATATTACCTTTAAAGTCTAAAGTATCTGAAGGTAAAAGTATAAAAAGAGCTATGGGTGGTAGAATAGGTTATGCTAGAGGCACAGACGAGATCGTGGATCAGGCGTCAGGCATCATGGGTCTACCTCAAAGAACCAATAAAGCAGGTGTAAAAGAGCTAGATTTACGAGAAACAGGTGGATTTATTCCTCCAGTTGGTATAAAAGAGAAGGCAGATGACATACCTGCTATGTTATCAAACAATGAATTTGTATTCACTGCAGATGCCGTACGTGGTATGGGTAATGGCAATGTCAATAAAGGCGCACAACGTATGTACGATATGATGAAAACTTTAGAAAAAGGTGGAAGGGTATAATGTCAACTGAAACAATAACACAAAGATCCGAATTACCAGAATTTTTAGAAGCAGAAGGTAAACTTTATTTAGGTGAATTACGACCTGCGATAGCTGGACAAAAAGCTGCTGACTTATCAAAAGTATTTGGTCCACAATTTGTAGCTGGTCAAGATCCACTACAACAAAGAGCTGTACAATTAGGAACACAAGGTATTGATTCTTTTAAACCATTTTTAACAGCTGCACAAGCAGCTACAGGTCCACAAGCATTTCAACCATTTATGTCTCCTTATCAAAGAGATGTAATTGATGCGAGTTTACAAGAGTTTGATTTACAAGCACAAAGAGGATTAGGTGCATTATCTGATCAAGCAGTTAGAGCAGGAGCGTTTGGCGGTGCAAGACAAGGTGTTGCAGAAGCAGAATATAGATCAGCATCTGATAGAAACAGAGCAGCATTACAAGCACAATTATTACAACAAGGTTTTGGACAGGCACAACAAGCAGCTCAACAACAATTTGCTAACCAAATGAATTTAGCTCAACAGGTTCCTGCATTACAGGGTCAACAGGTTGCAGGTCTAACGACTTTGGGTTCAGGATTACAAGCACAAAGACAAGCAGAATTAAGTGCACAACAACAGTTAGCACAACAAAAATTAAATCAACCTTTGGCTGCAGCTCAACAATATGGTCAAGGAATTATGGGATTAATATCAGGATATCCAACAACAACCACAACAACGCAACCTTCGGCTTCACCATTACAACAAGCTTTAGGATTAGGTGCAACACTTGCTGGAGTATATAGGGCGCTTAGATAATATGAGTAGAGTATTTAGAAGACCAATGTTTAGAAAAGGTGGAGGTGTCAATATGAATGGCATTATGTCTGGTATTGAAGATAGACAAAATTTTTCTACGGGAACAGCACAAACGTTGGCTGATTTACCATCTGTAAAAGATTTAACTGCAGAAAATATTGCAGTATTACAAGAGGCAGGTGGGGAAAGAGCAGGGTTTGATCCGTTAACTTCTTTCTTATTACAATATGGACCAGCACTTGCAACTCAAACAGGTGGTGGAGGAACTATTGGAAATCTTGTAGCCGCAGCTAAAGAACCTGTATCTGATTTAATAAAGAGTAAAGCTGATGAAGATAGATATCAAAGACAATTAAGAACACAAGCCGCAGGCGCTGCAATCAAACAAGCAAGTGATATGAGATCAGCATTTGAAGACAGACAATTTCAAACAACAATGAAAAATGAAGACAGAAAATTTACAGAAAAAATGTCTAAAATTGATTTTGATAGACAGAAAAAACTTATTACAGATGAAAGAGAATATAATAAATTACAACTAGAGGATCAAAGACTATACAATGAAGGAATAAGAGATGAAGCTAGAGAATACGAAAAAATGACTTTAAATGAACAAAGAGAATATGAAGACAAACTAATTAAAGAAGGCAGAGAATTTGAATTACAAAAAATTCAAGAAGAAATAAAAGGTAGAAAAGATATTAAACAAATGGAAATAGATGCTCTTGATAGTTCTAAAGATGAAGACTTAAAATCTTCTTATAGAGATTTTTATGAAGGTAGTGAGAACCAAGTTTCTAATAGATTAAAATATGAAAAAAATAATTTTGAAAATCAAATGAATGAAAAATTTGGTCAAAATAATGCAGGTTTAATTGGTGGCATGCATGGAGATATGAAAGATCAAATTAAATCTAAAAACGTAGGAAAAGTATACTACGATGTAACTGATGGTAAAGTTAAACAAGTTACAAGAAGTTCTGATGGAGAATTAGGATTTAAAGTTATAGATTTACAAACCTATAGTCCTGATCAAACTAGCACAACAACAACCACGTCTAAAAAAGGAATAACTCAAAAAGATAAAGACAGAATAAAAGATGCTTATGGTTTTTACCTTCCAGAGGTTATTGATAAAGTACAAGAAAAAAGTAAAGAACAACCTATTGGTGGCACTGGCGCATAGGAGGATAAATGTCTGAGTTTATTCCTTTAAGCTCTTTTGAAAAAGAAAACGAAGTATCTTGGTATAAATCATTTGCATCAGGTATTGCATCTGGTATTTTAAAAGTGCCAGAAGGTGTATTTTCTTTAGCAGCAGAGTTAATTGATTTAGGTGCAGATACAGACACAGCTGCAGATGTAGAACAATTTTTTGATAAAATAAATATTTTTGAAGAAGACGCAGAAGCAAGAGCAATAGGAAAGTTAACACAAACTTTAGTGCAAGTAGGTGTACCTGGTGGTTTTGGTGCTAAACTTGCAAACAAAGCAGCTAGAGGTTTAACAGCAAAAGCTATTAGAGCAAAAAGAGGGGCATACTTTGCGTTACCAAAAAGTGAAAAAACATTATCTGCATTAAAACAAGCATCATCATTAAATAAAAAACTAAAAACACCTAGATACGCTGCAATAGCACTAGGAGGAGCAACTGGAGAAGCTTTAGTTGCTGATGTTCAAGACATAGGTACTTTTGGTGATATGTTTCAGTCAGGACCAACTCAATTAGACAGAGAAGAAAGAGGTGAAGGAAGAGAAGATGCAATAAGAAAAATAATGAATAGAGTTAAATTTGGTTCTGAATCATTGTTAATTACACCTGCAGTATTTGGTGTAGGTAAGTCTGCAAAACTTTTGGCTCAACGTGGTAAAGAATTAGCATACAGTAATAAACAATTTGATAGATTTTTAAATAAATACATTAGAGCTCCATTTTCACCTGGTGGTAATTTACCTGACGAAGTATTTGATGCAGAAAGAATAAAAGAAGGATTAAGGTCTAGGGATATAAATAGAGCAAAACAAATTGTAAATAATATTACTAAAGAAGTAGACGGAATGTTTCCAGCAACACAAACAATGTTTGATAAATCTTTAAGAAATGAAAAAGAAAAATTTTATAAATCACTTAATTCTTTATTGTTTGAAGGTGACGCAAGAAAAGCAATAGATCCTAAGAAAATGGATGATTTATTAAATAAAATGAAACAAAGTAAGGTGAGTGAGGAGTCAAGACAAATACTAGTGGGTAGCATAAATAATGCTAGACAAGAGTTTTCTAATTTAATTAGCATACTAGATGACAATTTATCTGGAGTTAAATTAACAAAAGCACAAGATGAACTATCAGCCTTATTAAAAGGTCGACTTACTGGATGGGTTGGGTCTACTTATAGAATATTTGAAGATCAAGGTAGAGGTTTATTTAAAGTATTTAAAAGATATACTCCAACAGATGAAGTTTATGAAGGAGCTGTTAGATTTTTTAAACAACAAGGTTTAACACAGCAAACAGCCAAACAAGAAGTAGATAGATTATTAGCTGAAGTATCTAAAATAAAAAAACCTAAAGCATTGGATTTAAATAACTATATTAAAAAAACTGTAGAGGGTAGACCTGCAGGAGATTTTATAAAAGGAGTAATAGATGATACAGGAGTGCCACCAACAGCAATAAGAGAATTATTAGGTGAAATATCTGATCCAAGATATTCTATATTTAACGCTATGACTAATCTGTCTTCTGTTGGACGAACAGCAAATTATTTAAAAGATATTGCTGCAAAAAATATAGAAGTGCAACAAGCAGGCAAAAGAGGATTTTTTTGGGCAACCAAAGATGCAGCGGAAAACGCTGTTCAATCTTCTAAAACAGGAATAGAAATTGTAGACATTACAAAAGATGTAGGTTTTTTAAAAAAATTACCTGGCGGAGAAAAAATTATTAATCCACTTTCTGAAACAAAATTTACTACAAGAGAAATAAATGAAGCTATAAAAAATATTAACAATGTTGCAGGTGGTTTACAAGGATTTGTGAGAGGAGAGGACCAAGAAGGTGCAGCTGCTGCAGTTAGTTGGGTGTATAGAAATTTATTATTATTTCCAAAAGGAATATCACAATTAGCCAAAACAGTTTTATCTGTGCCTACACACTTACGTAATTTTATAAGTGCTTTTGGTTTTGTAGGTGCAAACGGTAATTTATTTGAACCTGCATTTTATACTAAAGCATTTAAAGAAGGTGTTGAAGTTTCAGGCTTATTAAAACTCGGAGATAATACACCAGCAGCTCAAGAAGCATACAGAGAACTATTAGAATTAGGTGTTGTAAATTCACAAGTTCAAATAGGTGATTTAAAAAATCTTTTAAGAGATATTAAATTTGGTGAACAAATTGCAAATGCCGACACAATACTTAGACCTTTTATGTCTAAGTTAAGAAAAATAGGAGAGTTTGCACAAGGTAAATATGTTGCAGAAGATGATACTTTTAAAATTGCAAGTTACTTAATAGAAAAATCAAAATTAAAAAATGGCTATGCCAAAGCAGGAATGAAAATTCCAAGAGATTCTTTACGTTTTAAAAGCAGTGCAGAATTATCTACTAAATTTAATAATGCTAAAAAAGTGGGTTTTAAAGGAGATTATGACAATTTTTTAGATGATCTTGCATTAAAAAATGAGGCAGCAAATATTGTAAAAAATACTGTGCCTAATTATGAATTTGTGGGTTCAGCAGTTAGAACTTCTAGATTATTACCAATAGGTAATTTTATGTCTTTTCCTTCGGAAATGATTAGAACTACAACTAATATTGCAGAGCTTGGTGTAAAACAAATGAAACATACTCCAAATCCAGGTGAAGTAATCAGAGGAAGTAATGTGTTGCCTTATGTTTTTATAGAAGGAAAAGGTTTAGTTAAAAATAATAATCCTTTTTATGCTGATGGTTTAAAAAGATTAACTGGCCTTGCTACATTTACTACAGTTATACCCGCTACTTTAGCTGAAGGTGCAAAAGCAATGTACGATGTATCACAAGAAGAATTAGATGCGTTAAGAAGATTTGTTCCTGATTGGTCTAAAAATTCTACATTAATACCTATTAAAGATGAAGACGGTGAATTAAGATACATAGATTTTAGTCACAGTAATGCATATGATGTAATTGCAAGGCCATTAAGAACTTTATTAAATAATATTCAAGATGGTGATATGAACGATCAAATATTATTAAGTAGTTTTGTAAATGGAGTTAATGAAGCAGGTGCTGAAATTATGAACCCATTTATTGGTGAATCTATTTGGACAGAAGCTACGGCTGATTTAACTATTAGAGGAGGTAGAACTAAAGATGGCAGACTTTTATATACAGATCAAACTTCTGCAGGTGACAAAGCTGCAATTAGATTTTTACATTTAGGAGAAGCATTAGCACCTTCATACAGACAGTTTCAGAGATTAGGACAAGCTGCTTTTGGTGTGCCAACTAAACGTGGAGATGAATTAAATATAGGACCAGAGTTAGCAGGGTTTATGGGATTTAGACCAATTAAAGTAGATCCTCTAAAATCTATGGGATTTAAAATTGCTCAATATCAGTCAGGTATTAGAAATGCTAGAAGAGAATTTACTGGAGGTTATTTTGGATTGTTAAGAGGTGGTCCAATAAAACCAAATGATGTAATTGATAGATTTTATAAATCTAATAAAGCCAGATTTGATGTTCAACAAAACATGTATAATGATATTAGTGCTGCACAAATTTTAGGAGTTAATAAAGGAAGATTAGGTAGAGAATTTAAAGACAGACAAATTTCTGATAAAGCTTATCGTAATTTACAAATAGGAAGATTTGATCCATATTTTCCATCAGAAGATATTGAAGCTAGATTCAGAGAAATTGCAAGAGACTTAGGTGATGCAGATGTTTACAGACAGGTAAGACCAGTTTTAAGAACTATGTTTAATGATTTTAGAAGAATATCTTTAGGTTCATCTTGGAATATAACTGTAAATGATTATCTTCAAGAAGAAATACAAACTCCACCTTTAGTAACACAACCAATGCCAGCATCTAACGTAATACAAACGTCAGCTATCTCAGGAACAAATAATAATTTAATGGCTTCAGGATTGACAGCAGTTGAGAATGCTTTACTATCAGAAGAAGAGAAAATGATAAAACTAAGACAAAGAGGTATGATAACATAATGTACGGTTTGGGTGGTATGATAGACGTGATCTATCGGGAGCTTATAGCGGGGGCTATAAAATAATGGCTAATAAACAACAAGACGCACTGCAAAGAATAGAGTCACATGAAAAACTGTGTCGTATCATGCAAAAACAAACTTATGATAGGATGCAACAACTTCAAGGACAAATAACAAGAATAGAAAGAATATTGTTAGTATCTATGGGTGCAGTTATGTCAGGTATGGGCGGTGTAATTGTAGTTCTTTTACAAAAACTTTAATTACATATACATCCATAAAAGTCACCACTACCATCATTCATCATATGTCTATTAATTGGATAGTCGGCATATGTAGTAAATTCTATTCTTATAATATCGCAAAGATCAAAACAGTCTATTTCAGTAAATAACTTTATATGTTCAAGCATAGCTTTAGTTACAGGAACTAAACTATAAACACCATCATTAAATATTATTAAATCCATTCTTTTAAATCCTCACCTAAAATTTCATTAGCAATATTTATTTTATTACGTAAAGCTTTTACGATTCTATCATCAATAGTATTTTCAGCGATAATATCAATGTATGTCATAGGTTTTGTTTGTCCAATACGATCAATACGTGCTTCTGATTGTTGTCTTTTTTCTAAATCATACCCATTAGAAAAATAAATCATTGTACTAGCAGCAGTTAATGTAATACCATAACCACCTGTATGTGTAGTACCTACAAAGAATCTACATTTATCATCATTTTGAAACTTCTTTATATTAGTTGATCTTTGATCTTGTGTTGTCTCACCAAAATAATCTACAACAGAATCCTCACCATATTTATTTTTTATTTCTTCAATAATTCTTTTTACATCATGAGTATAATGTGACCATATAACCGCTTTGTTATGTACATTTTCTAGTATGTCCATAAGTTCAGTTACTCTATTACATGGTAAATTTTTTATTGTGCCATCGTCAGCTGTGAAATGTCCACAAGTTATTTGATGCAGTCTCATTAATTGAGTCATAACTGTTGCAGAAGATTGCATTTTGCCATCAAGAAAAGCAATGGCCTCTTGTTTCATTTGTGCATATACTTTCTTTTGTTCTTTAGTTAACTCTACTGTGTGTTTCATCCACGTTTTTTCTGGTAGATCTAGACAATCGTCTTTTAAAACTCTTTTAGAAAAAGGTTTTATTTTATCTGATAACTCACCTAAATTTCTATATCCTACAACTATCTCTACTTGTCTGCCAGATACCTGTATTTTTCTTGTTACAGCATAACGAGCCTTGAATGTCCAATAAGAAGAATGACCTAAGAGCCAGGGATCAAGGAACTCACATTGACTAAATAAATCTAATGGTGATTTAGTCACAGGAGAACCTGTTAAGATCCTCCTGTATTTAGCTAGCTCCCTCAGCGCAATAATACTTTTAGTTCTTTTTGTAGTAGGAGTTTTAATAGTTGTAGATTCATCTATTGCTATCATAGCATTATGTGCTGATAAAAATTTATGTGCAAAAGAAGGCCCATCAGAGGATGAAAAGGCTTCTACATTCATTATTAAAATATGAAACTCAGTTCCTGTCTTAAACAAAGTATTTAATAAATTTTTTTGTTTAGCTGACTTATCTGAAGTTTTCCACAAAACTATTTTTTTAAAAATATGATCTGGTAAATGTGTAGGTATCTCCGAGTCATACCAGTTTTTATACACACCTTTGGGTGCAATAATTAATAGTCCATTGATCTTACCTTTATCATAAAGCATGGCAGCATTATCTAATAAAACCTTAGATTTACCTGTACCCATCTCCATGAAATAGGCAAAATTTTCTTTATCCCAAGAATCTTTTAATGCATCTAATTGATGCTTATATGGTTGTGTTTTAAATTTATAATTTATCATAATATATACCTTTACTTTTCTTTCTGAGGTACTATATATGAATAGAAAGGTAAAAAGTCAATGGCAAAAGTTTATTTAGTACAAGACATTCCTGTCGATAGAGAAACAGGTAAACCAAAATTTGATATGACGCCTGCAATAAAATATGGCGAAATTAAGACAATGTTTCCCAGATTAAAACAAATGCAGTTTTCACCAGGTCCTTTAATTCTAGAAATAAAAAATAGTTTAAAAGATTTTACGTCAGAAGATTATCTATTATTGTATGGTGATCCTGCTCTTATTGGGGTGGTATGTTCTGTCGCAAGTGATATTACTAATGGAAAATATAAATTATTAAAGTGGGACAGAATAGCATCAGGTTATTTTCCTATAGAAATAAATCTTTTTCAAAAGTAGTTGACAATTAGAAATTAGTTTCTATATTGTCAGCATGAAAGTAAATAATAAAGAGGTAAAATATGACTGTTAGTCTACGTGACGATGCACCAGATCAAGTTGATGTTATAGATCCAACTGAATTATCTGAGGTTATCGAACAATATAAATCTGTAGCAGCGCAGATATTAGCTGCAGAAAGTAAACTTAAGGAACTAAAAGCACAGGAAAAATATATTAGTAATTTTAGTATACCTGAGATTATGAATAAAATGAATCTTAGTACAGTTAAGTTAAAAGATGGTTCTGAACTATCTGTTAAAAAAGTGTACAGTGCCACTATGAAGGCTGATAAAAAGCCTCAGGCGATACAATGGCTTCGAGACAATGGCTTAGGTGATATTGTGAAAAACGAAATCACAGTTAACTTTGGTCAAGGCGAAGAAAACAAGGCAATGGCTTATGCTACCCTTGCACGGGGTCAAGGTTATGAACCGACTCAGAAAGAAGCGGTTCATGCCATGACTCTAAAAGTAACCATGGAAGATTGGAAGAACAAAGGAAACGAAGTTCCTGAAGATCTTTTTTGGACGTTTGATGGTAATCAAACGAAAATAAAAAATAAAAAATAAATAATAAGAGGTAAATATATATGTCAAATACAGACACTCAAATGGTAAAAAAGAATAGTGCAGGCGCATTATCACCAGTTAACTTAAGAGCTGATTCAGGCAAAGGTACTGAAGAAATTAAGGCGAGCGATACTTCGACTCCGATCTTAAAGATTCTTCATCAACTTTCTCCAGAATGTAATGAGAGAAGTGCCAAGCATGTGCAAGGTGCACGACCTGGTATGATATACTCAGGCAGTTTTGGATCTTTAATTAGTGGGGACAAAGGACTAGATATAGTTATTTGTCATTCACAAACTAGATTTCCAGAATGGCAAGAGAGAGGAGATAGCGCAGCAGCTCCTGTAGGTACTCACATGGAACCACCTGCAGATGCCGTAGAAGAAAAGAATGGAAAGTACAGATTATCAAATGGTAATTACTGTGAGAAAACTATGTACTTTTATGTTCTTGCATTGACAGATGGCGAAGTAAGAAAAGCTGTTATTACAATGAGATCTTCTAACCTAACACCAGGTAGAGAATTAAATAATTTAATTCAAAACTTGAGAGCAGAAGATGCTAAAGGTACATTCAGACCTGCAGCATACTCAGCTGTGTTCAATCTTAAAACAGTAGGTAAGAGTTGGGGAGATAAGAACTGGCATGTTTATAAACCTTCTAAAGTTAGAATGTTAGATTTATCTAATAAGAATGACTTGGATGTTTATGAAACAGCTAAGAAGCTTCAAGAAGAAGCTTTTAAAGGTTCAGCTAAACCTAAATACGAAAAGGTTGACTCTACAAAGTCTCAAGATATTATCTAATATCTTAAGAAGAGTTTGTACAAACGGGGCGCTGAAGGGAGACTGGAGGCGCCTCAGAATAAAAGGATGTGATGAAAGATTTTATAAAGTATTTTAGTGGGCTCACTAGAAACTACGGCGTATGTAAAACAAATCAAGGTTATACTGACCCAGAAACTGGTAAGAAAAAATACAAGCACGAGTGGTCCCAAGAAAAAGTATCAGACAAAGATTACGAAGATCATTTAAAAGGAACTAAATCAATAGGTATTCAACCATGCACTGATGAAGGCACAGCTAGATTTGGTGCTATCGATGTAGATAAATATCCAATTGATAGAGAATTTTATCTAAAAACAATTCAAGAAAAAAATTTACCAATTATACCAATACTATCTAAAAGTGGTGGTCTTCATTTGTATGTCTTTACAACAGAGTTTGTAAAAGCAATAGAGATCAGACAGTTTTTAGAACAAATGCTTTATGTGTTTAAACTATCAATCAAAACAGAAATTTTTCCAAAGCAAACAAATTTAAAATCAGATGAAGATAACAAAACAAATGGTAACTTTATAAATCTTCCTTACAACGGCCAAGATAGAAGAGCATTGTCACCAGATGGTGAAGAAATGTCATTAGACTTATTTTTAAAATGTGTTGAGTTAAATGCTGTAAGTAAAAAACAATTAAAAGATATTCAAGAAAAAATTATATCAGATGAATTAAAAGGAAGCGGTGAAGAATTTGAAGATGGTCCACCATGTCTAGGAATATTAACAAAAGATATAATGGAAGATGATAGAGATAGATTTTTATACAACTACATGGTCTTTGCTAAGAAAAAATATAAAGATAATTGGAAAGATAAAATAGTACAAGCGGCTAGAAACTATTTTAAATTTGACTCAAAATGGACAGATGATCATGTTAAATCTAAAATTAAAAGTTGGGACAAAGAAACAAAAGGTTATCAATGCAATGGAGAATTGTTATCTCCTGTTTGTGTTAAAGGTGTATGTGTAAAAAGAAAATATGGTGTATTGTCAGATAACAAAGAGACATGGCCTAGAATGTATGCACTACAAAAAATAAATTATAAACCTACACCAGAGTGGAAGTTTACTGTTGAAAGAGATGATGGAGAAACAGTTCAGATACACGCAAAGGATATCTATAAATTAGAAAGTCAAAAAGCATTAAGAGCGCTATTAATGGAACAAGCTTTTGTAGTATCTCCAAATGTAAAAGGCAACGAGTTTATAGAAATAATGAGAGCATTGTTTGATAAAGAGAAAGTAGAAATAATAGAACCTGCAGAAGGAACAAGTCCTACTGATGTATTACAAAAACATTTACATAAATATATTTATGGACCGAGAGCTACCACATACAAATCTTTTGAAAGTGGTAAACCTTTTATAGACAATCAATATGCATGGTTTGTTTATGATGAATTTTATGCAGACTTAAAAACAAAAGAATGGAAGATAGATCCACAAAGAACTTCTTACATGATACGAGAAATATTTAAGAGTGAAAACAAAGATAAAAAAGCATTGTTTAATAAACCAAAAAGATTTCCAGGTAAAAACTCTAATGGAGATTACTTTCCACCAATAAAAGCATTAAGAATACCTTTGTATTTATTCGAAGAAAAAAAAGACGTAAAAGAAATAGTTGAGTTTGAGGATGAAGAGGACATCTTATAATGATATATAAATACTTTGGTCCTCCAGGCACTGGTAAGACTCACAAATTAATTAGTAGAGCAAAAGCTTATGTAAGAATAGGCACTCCTTTAAATAAGATAGGATACTTTGCTTTTACCAAAAAAGCTGCAGGTGAGGCTAAAAAAAGAATGCCAGCGCCAGATAAAAAACTTGTATACTTTCAAACACTTCATTCCTTTGCATTTAATTTATTAAATTTAAAAGAGGAAGACGTGATGCAACCATATCATTATGAGAACTTTGGAAAGAAATTAAATGTAAGAGTAAAATACTATGACAGGTACAACAAAGAAGAATCACACTTTCTAACTTGTGACAATCCATACTTTCAATTAATACACAGGTCTATAAATAGATGTGTTGATGTAAGAAATGAATTTGATCGTGGAGAACATAACTCAAAAGAAGTTGAGTGGTCTATGCTAAAGCATATATCAGAAAACTATACTGAATATAAAAACAAAAAGAAACTTATTGATTTTAATGACATGATAGAAATGTTATTGATTAAAGAAAATAAAATTCCAGAATTTGATGTTGTGTTTATAGACGAGGCACAAGATCTATCACCACTGCAGTGGAAGTTGTATGATAAACTAAAAGAAAAAAGCAAGGACATATATCTTGCAGGTGATGATGACCAAGCTATTTTTGCCTGGGCAGGAGCTGATGTAAACAGATTTATAAGTGAACCTGCAAAAGAAAAAATATTAAAATATTCAAAAAGAATATCTAAGTCAGTTCAAGAACAATCACAAATGTGTGTGGAAAATATTTTAGGTGAAAGAAAAATAAAAAATTATTACCCAAGAAATTTTGAGGGCTTATGTGAAGATATAGCAAACTTAGATCAAGTTGATTTGTCAAAGGGTAAGTGGTTGATACTAACAAGAACTGTATCTAGATTATTAAAAATAGAAGATGAATTAAGAAAAAAGAATATTTATTTTGAAAGTAACAGAGGTAAAAGTATAAAAGTAAGACTGTACAAAGCTGTAAAAAACTATATGCTCGCACAACAAGGAAATAAACTGGAGGAGAAAGATTTAAAAGAACTAAAAGAATATATGGGAGAAGAACCAGATTATAAAAAAGATTGGTACGAGGCTTTTAAAAACACTGAACAAGAAGACAAAGATTATTTGCTTGGTTTATTAGATGCCAAAGAAGATTTGGATCAGGCTCCAAGGATCTGGATATCCACTATACACGCTATAAAAGGTGGAGAAGAAGATAATGTAATACTGTGTTTAGATCTAGGAGATAAAATATTGAAAGCGATAAAGAAGAGTCAAGACAAGGAGGACGAAGAGCATAGAGTTTGGTACGTTGGAGTAACTCGTGCAAAGAATAATCTATACAAATTAAAAGCAAGAATTCAAAGAAAAGGATATAAATTATAATGAATTTATACCATGAGTATAAACCGATCGGGATAGAGATAAGTTCAGCGGCAAGTGGTAGTGCCGTGGTTGGTCACCAAGTTAATACGGTGTCTCGAATCCCACATCTAATCATCAATCACGCCGTATTAACACCTACCACATATTAAAGGAGGTAGATATATATGACAGACAATAAAATATTCGAAGGCGTTTTCCCACAGGATAAACAAATTGGGGGATCACATTACAAAAATTTTGCGATACAGCCTTACGAATTTATTTCTAAAAACAATCTTAGTTTTTTTCAAGGAAACGTTGTAAAATATGTTTGTAGATATTTGGAGAAAGATAAGATAAAAGACTTAGAAAAAATAATTCATTATTGTGAATTAGAAATAAAAAAAATGAAAGATACAAAATGACAGCTAGTTATGGTTTTGGAATGTTATTTATTGGCATCGTAGGAATATTTGTTGGTGCAATAGTAGCTCATTATATAATTAATAAAAACATAGAGAAGGACAAAAATGATACTACCTCAAACTGAGTGGTTACCACCAAAAAAATTTCCAGACTTAAGTAAGTATGATGAGATTGCAATTGACTTAGAAACAAAAGATCCTGAATTAAAAAAGAAGGGATCTGGTTCTGTTGTAGGCAGAGGTGAGATAGTTGGTTTTGCTGTAGCTGTAGAAGGTTGGAAAGGTTATTATCCGATTGCACATGAGACAGGACCAAACATGGACAGAGAAAAAGTTATAGAATGGTTCACAAGTGTTTGTGCTTTACCTGCTACAAAAATATTTCATAACGCAATGTACGACGTATGTTGGATACGTAAATTAGGTATAAAAATCAATGGTTTAGTGGTAGATACAATGATTGCCGCATCTTTGATTAATGAAAATAGATATTCATACACTTTAAATACTTTGTCATGGACATATTTACAAAAAGGAAAAAACGAAACAAAGTTAGTTGAAGCTGCTAAGGCAAGAGGTTTAGATGCAAAAGCAGATATGTGGAGACTGCCTGCAATAGAAGTTGGAGAGTATGCAGAAAAAGATGCAGAGCTAACTTTAGAACTTTGGCAACTATTTAAAAAAATAATTCAAGAACAAAATTTAAAAAATATATTTGATTTAGAAACTAGTCTTTTCCCTTGTCTTGTTGACATGAGATTTCTTGGAGTGAAAGTGGACGTGAGCAAAGCGCATGAATTGAAACGACAATTAGCACTACAAGAAGAGATGCTATTGCACAAAATAAAAAAAGATAGTAACATAGACGTTCAAATATGGGCAGCAGCAAGTATTGCCAAAGTTTTTGACAGCCTAAATTTATCTTACGACTTAACTGAGAAAACAAAGTCACCATCTTTTACAAAAAATTTTATTACTAATCATTCACATCCTGTAGTTAAACTAATAGCAGAAGCTAGAAAAATAAACAAGGTGAGAACTACATTTATTGATACTATAATTGAACACGAGCATTTAGGTAGAATACATGCAGAGATAAATCAAATTAGGTCAGACGATGGTGGTACGGTTACAGGTAGATTTAGTTATGCAAATCCAAACTTACAACAAATACCTGCAAGAGATCCAGTCACTGGACCAATGATAAGATCATTATTTATTCCAGATGATAAATGCAAGTGGGGTTGTTTTGACTACTCGCAACAGGAGCCAAGACTGGTTGCACACTATGCTTTAAAATTAGAATTACCATCTGTAAATGCAATTGCAGATTCATATGATAATGATCCATCAACAGACTTCCACAAAATTGTAGCTGAGATGGCTGAAATACCTAGAGGTCAGGCTAAAACAATTAATCTTGGATTATTTTATGGTATGGGTAAGGCAAAGCTTCAAGCAGAATTAGGTGTATCAAAAGAAAAAGCTGAAGAACTTTTTGAAAAATATCACGATAAAGTTCCGTTTGTGAAACAGTTAATGAATAAAGCTATGAAAAAAGCACAAGATAAAGGTGAAGTAAAAACTTTATTAGACAGACGTTGTAGGTTTCCAAAATACGAGCCAATACTAAAAGGCACTGATTGGGGTACGTTTGTACCTGCAGAAGATCATGAAAGAATGTTAGAATTACAAAAGATGGGTCCTACTTTGTTAAATGAAAAAGGTGAGGACACAGGTAAGAAAAATTATTGGCATGAAAATTCTACCAGAAGAGCATTTACATACAAAGCTTTAAATAAATTAATACAAGGTAGTGCAGCTGACATGACTAAAAAAGCAATGGTAGAATTATACAAAGAAGGTATTTTGTCTCACATACAAGTGCATGATGAATTAGATTTTTCTATTGAATCAGATTCACATGCTGATAAAATAAAACAAATCATGGAACAAGCAGTAGATCTTGAAGTTCCTAATAAAGTAGATTATGAATCAGGTCCTAACTGGGGCGAAATAAAATGAGGATTATTTATGGCTTATTTAAATGCAAACATACCACCTATCTATTGCAAGATAAGAAGGGAGTATCTCTATGATCTTAAAGAACATAAAGGAGATTCTGTTGACTGTGTTGTCTTTGGCATCAGCTCTATTTCAGGGCGTGCAATACTGTTTCATTGTATGCTTCCGAACGGTGCGGTTTTTTATAGATTACCTATTAGTGCGTTTTTTCAAAAAGAATTCGGACGACATCAAGTGCCAGATATGCGAGTGGATGAGTTACAATTGTGGAACTGTTTTAGTTATTATCCTAGTGTGCATTGTTATGATTGGTTGGCTGGTATAAATGGTAAATTTATGGGTAAAGATAAAAAATTTTATAAAGGTGAGTATCTTTTTACTATTGACTGGGCGCATCCAGAGACTAATATACTAAATACAGAACATTCTGAAATACCGCAAGAGCACAAGTGTGCTCACGTATTAGCGTTAAAAAACGGTAATTACGCAGCGCAGCCAAACAATAGAATAATTTGGCATGTCAATAGCTACACCACAGAAAACAACTGGCCTGACTACAAGGTACAAACTACTTACTGGGATGTAGAAGGAGACGACTGGATAACGGAAGATTCAGATAAAATGTTCTATGATATAGAGGAGAAAAAATGAGTCTAAACGTATGTGTTGATTGTGGGTTTGAAAAAAGAAGATGTCAGTGTATAATAGCTGAGCCTTTATTACTAACGGAGGATAATATGGTTAAAAAAATCGTAAAGTGGATTTGGAATGCCATCTGCTGGCCTTTTAAAAAGCTAGTAGAATGGTTATGGACAAGATAATTTATGTCTAAAAAACCACTCAATATCGGAGAAGAGGTTGCCGTCCAAATGCCTATGAAGACGGTAGCCTCTTTAATCGTTATCGTCGCACTCGGCACGATGGGCTATTTTCAAATCATAGAGCGTCTTAATGTTGCAGACACTCGTATACAAATAATGGAGAAAGACCTGGAAGAAAACACAGAGTTTAGAATTAAGTGGCCACGTGGACAACTAGGATCACTGCCCGCAGATTCTGAGCAATTTATGATGATCGAGGATCTTTATAAGACCACGGATAAGATTAATAAACACGTTGAAGATATGGCATTGAACAAAGTAAACATACAATTTTTAAGAACACAGATGGATAAAGTTTTAGCTGACATTGAAAAATTAAAAGATGCTAATCGTGAGATTAGTTATAAGAACGGAAACTATAATGATTGAAACTGTGGTAGCCCTCCTGATGTTTGTAAACGCAGAAATTAAAGAAGCGCGTTTGCAGGTTGATGGTATGGCACAATGTTTACGTGGTAAACGCCAGGCTGAGAGACAATATAGTGAAACTATTATGTACAAATGCTGGAAGGGTGAGGCAGAATTAGAATCAAACATCGATGGCTCAAGATCAATTAAAAAACTCATCATCAAATAAAATTGCAAAAATGCTTCGTACACCACGCTTCAGGCAACTTGTAATAAAAAATAAAAAAAGATATAATCGAAAAAAGGATAAAAATGAATTTAAGTCGTAACTTCACCCTTCAAGAACTTATTAAATCAGATACTGCTATCAGGTTGGATATTAATAACAATCCAAACTCAGGTCAGATAGAAAAACTAAAAGCATTGTGTGAAAATATTTTACAGCCAGTGCGTGATCACTTCGGCAGAGTTAAAGTGACTAGCGGATTTCGTTCAGAGCAGCTGTGCCTAAAAATAGGTAGCTCAGTCAACAGCCAACATGCAAAAGCAGAGGCGGCGGATTTTGAATGTATGGGCACAGACAATGCAGAATTAGCTGACTGGATTTATGAAAACCTAGATTTTGATCAATTGATATTAGAATTTTATACACCAGGGGAACCAAACAGTGGATGGATACACTGCAGCTACACTACTGATCAACCAAGAAAACAATTTTTACACGCTTTCAAATCAGAGGGTAAAACAAAATATAAACCAGTAATAGGAAAGGCAACAAATTTAGTATGACGAAATATAAATATAAATTATTCAACAACATAGATACAGTAAATGGACATTGTGAAGAGTGTGGAGAAGATTCAATCTTGGTAGCAATTGTATCTGAATATTATAGATGCACCAACTGTGGACATGATACTAGACAACACATAAATGGCAGCATAAGATATTTATCATTATCAGAAGCTGAGAAAAAATTTTTAAAAGACGGTGGCAAGGAAGTTTAAAGCATTTGTTGAAAGGCCCAAGCCTCGTAAACGTCCTAGACGTCACACCAAAAAATTAAATAAAAATACTAAAAGACAAAGTAAGAAATACAACCGTCAAGGGCGTCCGCAGTAATTAAGTCTCTGTGATTTCTTGACAGTAAAATTTAATATGAGCACGCAGTTTATTGACATTATCTGGTCCCATTTCTTTTAGTTTAGCTGAAGAATGGTGATATCCTGCCTGTAAACACTCGTACATTGTATCGTATTTTTTAGGCCATTGGTGGGGATCTAAACATTCACCGCTAATTCCTGAACATATTATTAAAACTAAAATAAATTTCATTGACACAACTTGAAAAAAAATATAAAAATCCTATATTGTAAAATTACTAAAGTAACTAAAGGAGTTTATATTAATGACAGATATAAGTAAATACAAATCGGTAGCATTGTCACATGACTCTTGTGAAAAACTTGATAAGATTCGCAAGGTAATTGTGCCTTTGACTAAAGTGTCTAGAGCAAAAGCTTTAGATATAATTATTAACAAGGAAGTGAGAAAACTAAATGGCAGAATTTCAAGGATTAAAGACAGTTGATGTTATTGCATCAAGACGAAAAGATCCGCATAAAAGTTTGTGGAGAAATGTTTTAATAGTGGCTATAGAAGACGCTATTAAGGATACTGTCAGAAGATGTCAGTTTAAAGATTTTTATGATGGGACACGTTCTCTAGAAGTAGATTATGTCACAGAGCCCAATCAAGATTTTGCCACAGTTTGTCATTATGCTGATCTGGACCATAGTTTAGTAAGATCGAAAGTTAAAAAAACATTAGGTAGAATAGAGGATAAATATGCAAAAAAAGATATGTCCGAAGTGCAGGGGGAATGGGTACATAAAGGTAATAGGAACCAACGAGCACTCAGAATCAGTGATTCAATTAATAAAACAGTGTAGTAATTGTAAATCTGAGGGTGAGTTAATTGTAAAGGAGGAAGATGAAAAGAGCATTAATAGACGCGTTGCAGGCTAAATACGAAGCAGAAATAGCTGAGGCAGATGCTACGATAAATATATACTTGACTAATTCAGTCGGAATTGGAGAGCATCCTCAGTTTATTGATGAGTTAGATAAACAGGTACAACGTATAGCTGACGCTCAAGAAAAGATTGAAGTATTAAAATCTTTTGAACCTGAAAAGCAGGCTCTCTAATGAAGACTAGAATACATGTAAATCAACATAAGATTAGGTCTAATATAAAACACGGAACTAATGATCCTGTAATTACTGTTAAAACTTCTAAATCAAATACATATGGTCATGAGGTTTTAATTAATGGATCTAGTAAAGTTATTTATAGCCCTGATAAACCCTTATCTTGTGGTGCAAAAGTATGGATTGAAACTGAATCTGAGGTTGTAGTTATATGAAATGGAATAAACGATTTGATTATCCTGAGTCAATCAGGTCCTTAGTCAATGATCAAAGACATTATGATGTAGGTGATGAAAAATTACCTAGTGTCACGACTATTTTATCTGCTACACAATCTGACGAAAAAAAGGCAAGTTTGTCTAAATGGAGGCAGAATGTTGGCGAAAATAAGGCAGACTTTATTATGAATGAAGCAGCTAATCGGGGCACAATTATGCATAGGGTTCTAGAAGGCTATTTGCTGGGCCAAAACCATGCTGATTTTAGCGATTTGGGGATAGAGGCAGGGGTAATGGCCCAAACTATCATAGAGTCAGGCATCAAGGATCATTTGGATGAAATATGGGGGTCAGAAATCACAGTATATTATCCAAAATTATATGCAGGTGCTACAGATTTAGCAGGGGTCTACAATGGGCGCGAAAGTATAATAGACTTTAAACAGAGTAACAAGCCTAAAAGAAGAGAGTGGATTACAGATTACTTCTTGCAACTAGCAGCATACGCCATGGCTCACAATTATGTTTATGGTACAAATATTCAGTCTGGAATCATTCTAATGTGCACTAAAGACAATTACTTTCAAAAGTTTGAGGTAAAAGATGAAGAATTTCAACGATTTTCGTGGGAATGGTTAAGAAGAGTGGATAAATTTAAAAATGTATAATACTTTTTTACAGGATTTTTTAAAAAATAATTTTAAAATTTGTTACAAAGAGAGGTTACAAGGTTACAATTGACTATTAGTGTTGATTTAATTGACTTTATTGTGGTTACAATTGGGTTACATTGAGGTTACATAAGGTTACAATTCCCAACGCGAGAGTCATTTTTTACACATTTTTATTTTAATAAAAATCCTGTAAAAAACTATTATAGAAACTATGAGAAAACTAAAAAAGAGTAAATACAAGAACGTTGTTATAAAAAACAAAAGATATTATTTTTACAAAATTACTTGGGCGGATATTACTGGAGATGCTGGTCATGCTATTCATCATGACTTTCAAGGAATGATGCCTTCAATTATGGTCACACATGCTTACGTGTTTAATAAAGATTCTAAGAATGTAAGAACGTTTGCTAGTTATGAAATAAACGATGAATTATTCAGTGACAGGAATGTCTTTCCCATCGGTTGCATTCTTAAGATGGAGAGGGTTCTTATCTGATGGAGCATCTTTACTTTTTGAAGATCTTTGGACTTTTTCTTTTACTTTGCTCTTCAACTCTTCTACTTCAACACCTTCTAGGATCGGAGAATAGTCTTCCATTATCTGCTTCATTCTTGATTCTAGTTCTTCTGTTGTTAAGTCTTCTAGTTTTCCAGTCCGTATTATCTTCTGCTCAATATATAGACCAGCCGCTTTACCTCGGGCAACTTCTGCATTCACCGCAGCTGACCAGGCTTTCTTAACTCTAGCCTCATCTCTTAACTTAGCTAACTCTGATATGTGACTACCAAAAGTTACGTCATATTTTTTCTGTAATTCTTCTCTTAGTTCACCTATGTATTTAACTACTAGTGGATACTTCTTTGGATTCTGTAATATACTTGCGTGTTGACGTGCTGAGTCTTTTGAATAACCTGCATCTATTGCACACTGTGTTGCAGTTTTTCTACCTTCCTCACATACAAGCAAGTTAGCAAATTTTATTTGTTGTTCTGTTAGTTTTTTTGGTAACCCCATAGTGTTGACCTTTTAGCATAACATGATATATAAATCAAACATTGTTATATGTTTGTGTACTGGCGTTCGGCTTACGAAACTGTTTCTTTGTTGACAGTGGATACTGGGGCGCCAGTTAAAAAGTTATGAATGGTTTATTATTAAGACAAATTTTAGATAAGATGCTTAAAGGTGAAGTCTCTAAAAATGCTAGAGTACAAGTCGCTTTACCTGATGGCAAATTTTACGACATTACCTCTTTACAATTAATGGAAAATAAATTAATTGGAGTCAGAGAATCACATAGACTCGTCTTTACAGTCCAAGCAGAATCATGGAATATGGGTAAGGTTTTGAAGAAGATTGACTAGCCTGTCATAGTGAAATCAGAAACAAAATTTTATCATGAAGTTAAAAAAAATATACGACAAATATCTTGGATTAGAATTGAAAACCTTGCTGTTCCTGGTACTCCCGATCTATTGGGTTATAATAATTCTGGCCACTTTTTCACAGTAGAACTTAAGTATACAAAAACTAACATTGTATCTTTTTCTCCACATCAAATTGCGTTTCATGTGAAACATCCTGACAATACTTTTATCCTGGTTTATGATGCCTCTCGCAAGGTTCCAAAACTTTATGAGGGAAAAAAAATCAGGGAGCTTGCTGCTTGTGGCTTGACCCCTGAACCATGGGGACCAGCACCTTGCGCCGTAGGTTACGACGCTTGTTGCTTGTTGCTTGACGCTTTATAATCAGTGGCATTATACCGCGCGACATTTTGTCGCAGCTTGTGCCTCGGTGCTTGTGCCTGGTATCCATTGGCATAAGCCCATTCTTCATGGATCCTTAGGATCACGGGCTTCGGCTTGTCCAGCTTGTTCCTCTTCTTCATTGCTTGCTCCTTCCTGCTTGTTGCTTGCTGCTTGACGCTTGAGCTTTGCTTCAAGTTCTTTTCTAATTTTTTCAAGTTCTTTGTAGTACTTCGGGTGATACCAAATCATTAATGACCTAAATATGCAATGTTGTGAATACCTCCATCCCAGCAGGCCCTGCAGTCTCTGCATTCATTTTCTTGCTTAGGAGCTGGACATGTTGCGGCGCTCGGGTCAGTCACCACGGTTGAGCAATTGTTCCAGCTGTTGGCCGCTGCCTGGTTTACCATTGGCATGCTGAACCTGATCACCAGGTTGGCTGGTCGGTCTTCTAAATAATTTTTTACCCACGCCTCCCGCGTCGGCATCCAGTGCTTGACGCCAGGGGTGAGCTCACACACTTCATATATTTTCATTAAGTGAGCTAAGTCCTGAACATCGCCGCTATCGTGCCATCTGAAAAATTTTTCTTTTTTTGAATTTATTAAATGGACCATTGCATCAACCCAGCTCGGGCTCTTTGTTGCTTCCAGTCTTCTGTATTGCGCATCCTGGACAACTTTAAATACATAGCAGCCCTTTAACGCATAACAGTCATAGCAGGTTGAACCTTCTACGTGTCTAAGCTTCGACCCCGTTTTGCATTCTTTTGCTGGCAGGCCATAGGCCCAGCCAGGCATCTTAGACGGTTTACTTAAACCACCTACTATTTTTAATGCTTCACTTGTTTTCATTTTTTTGCTCCTCATAAAATTTATTAAAAGCTTTTTCTGTAACAGCTGGAAAAATTTCTTCCGCAAGTTTTCTTCCAAACTTCATTTCCTCCACGCTTCCATGATCAATCAAGAAGGCCCAAATTTCATTTGTTGGTCCAGACCATCTTTTTTGAAATTCTTTTAAAGTGTATTTTTTTTCTCCGAAGTAATCACTTAATTTAATTGTTTTTTCTTTGTTCATTTTTTTCCTTTCGTAAAATAATATTGTACCATGAATTTTTTAAATTCTAAAAATGCAAAGTGTCGCAGCTTGTTGCTTGAAACTTTGTGACATAAATATCACAGTCAAGAAAATTTTTTTACCTGCGACAAAATGTCGCAGCTTGTTGCTTGCTGCTCGGACAAAATGTCCTGCGACAAAATGTCCTGCGACAAAATGTCGCAGCTTGTGGCTTGTTGCTTGCTGCTTCATTTCTTACCTTCAATAAATTGTTTGTATCTAAGATAAGCCAACTGTTTATTTGCTGGCGGTCTATAATTTTTATATTGGTCAAATAAATATTCAGCCTTCTCTTCAATGCTTGTGACTGTCTTAAGATCTATAGCTTGACCCTCCATCAATTTAATTTTAGATCTAGAAATTATTTCTAGAAGCTTACCAAATTTTGCTGTGTTCTTTGTACTTTTTTTCATAATTTCTTTCTTGTGGCTCTCGGTAGGTCTCACCCGAAATTATTCCTAACTCTGTCGAGCATAGCATCAAAGACCAATGGGCCACTGTTGGTTGATGGATGCGCGCTCCTCAAAGCAGTCAACCGCTGCTCAATGATCAGCCAGGCTGTCAGCCGTGGACGTTGTACTGATCCCAGGTCCCTTATTCTCTAGTATTTCTACCGCCCATAGCTATCGGGGCATAAGAGACCAGGGATCAGCATCCTACGAAGACGGCAACGAGTTGCGGTGTGACGTAGGACCTGTCCAAACCTTTCTTATCATGGGTCTTGTTCAGGACCCAGGTATCTTTGGTTCTAGCGTCCCTTCTTCAGAAGGTTGGTGAGAGCCTGCCGTCGCAGGGGTGCACCAGCTAACACTGGATCGGTGTTGCCGAACCAAAGATGGCGACTTGAATAGATTATTAGGGTACTATTCAAGTCTACTATTTTCTCATGACCTAATCACTGAAAAAATCATATTATAATAATACAAATAAATTGTGGCAAAAGTTTGTCAGACGCCTGGTCAAGATTGTCGCAGGGTGCGACAATTTGATGAATGTACGATTCTTTTTTTCTGTGATATAATAGGGGTGGGCTGGTCGGGAATAATATATCCATTTATATTTTAGGTGCGACAATCTGTCCAAAAAATATTTTTTACTTTGCCTTATTGTTGCCATAATTATTTTGTATAATGTTTGCATGAAAGAAAATAAAAAAGACTACGGATATTCAGTATGTAATATCCCTACGATAACTTTCAACCTCTCAAAAGAAATTTGGGATAGTGAAAGTCTGATTGATGAAATTGATTTTAATGTACCAGATCAATTTTATTTTTCTTTTAAAAAATGGTACAAGAAAGGAAGAAAGAAAAAATGTATCTCATAATTAAAAAATATAGTTATGACACACTATCACCTACATTTACTGTGGTGTACTCAACGGAAGACTACCAAGATGCTATGCATAAAATTTTAGCATTCAAAGTTTTAAAAAAAGAAAATGAAACTTTAAAAATTGTTAGTTTCCCTGAGGTAGTTGTTGAGGAAAAAAGTGAAAAACAAAAAACTTTATTTGGTTAATTGTTTTTCAAAAAAGATTGTGGCGACTTAATTTCGCCACAATCATATTGTATAATAAATAAATAAACAGAAAGGTAAATATGCAAAAACAAAAAAGAATAACTCTCAATTCTGATAAAAGAAAAACTATTGCAGATGTTTTTCAAAACCATTGGGAAAGAGAGGATAGCCCTGTCATGAAAAAATATGACGAGGCAAAAAAACATTACAATAATATAAGAGAACAGATGAAAACTCTTGTCGAAACTATTGTAAGAAAATATCAACCAGAAGAAGATGTCGAAACTATTAGAGGCATGACTAAAAAATATGGCGATAGTGGTGGACAATTATATCATGATAATTGTTTTAGATTTCAACATGATTACGAAAAAGTAGATCATGAGGGAAATATAACAAATGATTATGACACTTGTAATATTGATTTTGGTTTAGACGCAGGCAAATCAAATAGATTTGGACATGCTTATTATAGAAATGAGTTAAAAGAAAAAGGTTATAATCCAGATTTTAAATATCAATGGAAAGATGAAAAAAGAAATCCTAGATACTATGAACATGAAGAACAATGTGATAAGTGGTTAGGTTATAGAAATTCATCTAACGAAGATAAATCTGTAATTAAACCAAATGCTGAGTGGGAAAATGATTTTAGACTTTGGGTTATTGGTACTTCTTATTGTCATACTAGACAATTTAAAGTTGATGAAGATACCTACAAAGTTTTAAATCAATTTAACATAGCAGTAGAAAATCTTATTCAATGTCATGAAAATATTTTTGATTATGTTGATAAGAAAATGCAAAAATTAAGATTGGGTTTAAAATCTTACAGATATTTCGATCAAGCTAAATCTTTGGCAGATAAACTCGGAATTGCACTTAATGAAAGTGTTTTAAATGAGAGTAGCAGTATGGCTTTATCTGTTTATAGTCCAGAAAATTTGGCAAGTCTTTTGGAAGATAAGGTTGAAATGACTAGAGAGGAAAAAATTGCATTATTTAAGCAAAAGCAAAGTGCGACAATAATGTAAATTTACTTATGGTGCCATTCATGTTATAATGGCACCATATTAACAATTAAGAAAGCGAGGAAATATGGTAAATAACGAAACATTTAAAATACACTACTACGCAAAAAAGCATAGTAAGTTTATTGAAAGAAACGCAAAGTGGGACGAGAAATGCAGATATTGGTTTTCAAAAGCAATGAAACCTTGCATTACTTATTTTGACTTAGATAAAAACGAGTACAGAACAGCTGTCGGCTCTTATTGGATTGATAGAGGGTAAATGGTAGATCAAACTAAACATGGGATTGATGAAGTCCAATTAAAAAATAAAATAAAAAAACATCAAGACGATAATTATACCTTAGCACTAACTAGTGCTAAGGTATTAGACAATGCAAATTTAAGATATCTTATATCTTCACTAGAAGATATTTTAATAGAAAGAAAAACAGATGAAAACATTTAATTGGTGTCATGGACCAGAATGTCATGAAAAAGTTACAACTGATAGAGTAAGAGGTGTTAAAGGTCATAAAGTTTTAAGAACAAGAAAAATAAAAGTTAATCCAAACTATGCAAATCATTCTTGGCAATGGTTTTGTAGTAATCATTGCGAGCGAGATTTTTGGAATAAGTATGGCAATGAAATAAGACAGATTGCACCGAGGACCGAGTGCCTTGAAACAGAAATCGAGGACCCAAAGAAAGTAACTGAAACTTATAATTATGGTTATGGTAATGGTAGTTATACAAGAACTGTGATAGATAAAAAAGAGGTGCGACAATATTGACAATGGCGCCTTCGGCGCCATTGTGCTATAATAGGACCATGAAAGCGAGGAAAAATATGAAAACAAAACAAATAAAAAACTTCAAGATGAACGACGCAGTATACAAATTAAGAAGACAAGTTATTGAATTAATTTACGAGGCAAAAAAAGAAATTAAAGATCTACCTAGAATAGAAGTTAGAATTGGCGAGCCTAGAAATCATAAAGTTTTAGGTGTAGCAGAATTAAAAAACAAAAAAATTTGGATAACAAAAGATGCGATTGACTTAGGTCAAGACTCTTTAAGAAATATTGTATTTCATGAAATAGTTCATGCAGTTACAGGTTTCGGACATGATGAAAAATGTCCATTGATGCAGTCTAAATTAAAAACTATTTTAAATAAAAACGACTGTATGAAATATTTAAAAGGTTATATTAAACATGGTGCGACAATGTTGACAATGGCTATTGCATCTTGATTGTGCTATAATAGGACCATGAAAGCGAGGGAAATTATGAAAGAAGAACGTAACATAAAAAGAAGTAATAGATTCACAGGTGAGTCTATTATGTTAACACAAGAAGAGGCTAACAAACATGACGCCATTTTTATTAATGAATTTGGCGCAACGTTAGAAGATAAAAAGCTAGGCTATGGCGCATCTAAACTATGGGATAATGTTAGAAGGGATTTAGATTGGTTTAGAAAAAATAACGCAAAAGCTTATATGGTGTTGTTAGACTAACACCATTAAGGGGTGCGACAAAATGTCGCACCTCCTCGCAAAAGGATTTACAACTATGAGAAAACTCAGAGCATTATATTCAAAAACGCCACGCGCTAAAATCACTAATGTTAGCTACGATGTGGACAGGGCTTCTGGCTTCCTCCGCTAGCGTTCCAGGGTTTGGCCTTGTGCCAGTACGTGCACGGAAAGCACAAGGTTTAATATGAACATGCGACAAAATGTCGCAGGCAGCCATAGAGGTACCAAGACCAATCCAAAATTTGAAAATTTTTAAATACAAGATATAGTGTCAACAGAAAAGGGGTCCCGTAGGTGCGACATTATGCCAAGTTTTGTATACTTAAAGGGGTAAAATACTTTTTGGTACCATATGGATATTGATAGAGAAAAATTAAAAAATTTTGAAAAACTTCCTGCAGATGTAAGACGACAGTTTTCTTTGCTAATGAACCAATGGCAAGAGAAGAAAAAGGAGTCTCAGATCCAAGACGATTTTATGGCTTTTGTAAAACACGTTTGGCCTGATTTTGTAGAAGGGTCCCATCACAAACGAGTGGCAAAAAAATTTAATGATATTGCAAATGGAAAAGTAAAACGTGTAATAATTAATATGGCACCTAGACATACCAAGTCTGAGTTTGCATCTTATTTACTTCCTGCGTGGATGGTAGGTAGAAATCCAAAATTAAAAATTATTCAATCTACAAACACAACAGAATTATCTGTAAGGTTTGGACGTAAAGCAAAACAATTAATTGACTCACCAGAATATCAACAAGTATTTAAAACAAGATTAAAAGAAGATAGTCAGGCTGCAGGTAAATGGGAAACAGAACAAGGTGGAGAATATTATGCTGCTGGTGTTGGTTCAGCGATTACAGGTAGAGGTGCAGATTTATTAATTATTGACGATCCACATACTGAACAAGATGCAATGAATGCTGCAGCTCTTGAAAGAACTTACGAGTGGTATACTTCTGGTCCACGTCAACGTCTTCAACCTGGTGGAACGATTGTGATTGTCATGACTCGTTGGAATGAAAAAGATTTAACAGGAAGATTAATTAACGCACAAAAAGAACCAAAGGCAGATAAATGGGAGGTGATTGAATTTCCTGCAATACTTCCAAGTGGCAAACCTTTGTGGCCAGAATATTGGAACTTAAAAGATTTGCAGGCGGTCAAAGCCTCGATTCCTGGTTCAAAGTGGAATGCACAATATATGCAGAATCCTACTTCAGAAGAAGGGGCACTTATCAAACGTGAGTGGTGGCAAAAATGGGAGTCAGAAGAATTACCACCATTGCAACATGTAATACAATCTTATGATACTGCTTTTATGAAAAAAGAAACTGCCGATTATTCAGCTATTACAACTTGGGGCGTGTTTACACCAGACGAAGATAGTGGTCCCTGTCTCATGCTTATAGATGCATTAAAAGGTAGATATGAGTTTCCAGAGTTAAGACGTATTGCTCTTGAACAGTACGGTTATTGGAAACCAGAGACAGTTATAGTCGAGAGTAAGGCATCAGGATTACCTTTAACCTATGAATTAAGAAAAATGGGTATACCCGTAATTAACTTTACACCGAGCAAAGGAAATGATAAACATACAAGAGTTAACAGTGTTTCTCCGCTGTTTGAATCAGGGAGAATATGGGCGCCCACCGAAATGGAATTTGCACAGGATGTAATCGAAGAATGTGCAGCATTTCCTTATGGAGATCATGACGATTTAGTAGACTCCATGACTCAAGCTGTAATGAGATTTAGGCAAGGAGGATTAATACAGCATCCTGAGGATTATCAGGAAGAACCTTTACAGAAGCAACAAAAGGTGTATTATTAAAATATGGATAAGTTTAAAATTGTAGAAATAGCAATTGACATGGCAGCTGACGATGGTGTAGAGTACGATGATTTGTCTCCTGGCAGACAAATGAGTTATTATAAAAAAGCTTATGAAGATTATTTAGATAGGTTAGCAGACAGAGCTGACATGATGAGAAAAGGAGAAGCAGGAGGAGGCTTTATGAGAAAAGGTTTTGCAGTAGGTACAGACGAAGATGATATTGATATTCCAGAATTGGAAGAAATGCCTAACGAAGAGTTTTTAGATTTATTAAAACAATTAGGAGCACCTCAACCTGGACAGGAGTCAGGCATCAAGAGTCTTAAGAATAAACAAATGGCATCAGCTCCAGATCCTATGGATACAAGAAATGATATGATGCAAAATCTTGCAAGGGATAATTTTGGTAAACCTTTAAAAGATTTAACTGAAGATGAAATAATGCAAATAGAAGAAATGATGGATGAGATGTCTGGTAAAAGAAAAGCTCCATCAATTAAAATGGCTGGTGGAGATGTAGATCCTTTTCTATTAAGAGAGTATGAAAAATATGCTTACGACATGAGAGAACAAGGCAGAGAACCAATGCCATTAAAAGATTTTATTAGAATGATTCTTGCTGAAGCAAGAATGGGCGTTAATGCAGGCGGACTAACTACAATAATTTAGAGGTAACATGGACATTGTTCCTCCAAAAAAACCTTTCACAGAAGATCAATTTAAATACAACACGGATAGACGTATCAAAGGCGCATTAGGTGGTTTTGATAAATCTATGATGATTGATCTTATTCAAAAAGATCTTACAAAAATTCAAGAGTCAGGAGCCATGGACTATAATGATGCTGTTAGCTTTATTAAAGAAAGAGCAGACGAATTAAAAAAATTTATAAAAGATAATCCAGGAGAAACTCTACCACCTTTAGAAGGTTTTGAGGATAGAGAAGAGTTTGACTATGGTGGCACTAAAAAAACAATATTAGTTAAAAAACTTTTTGAAGCTGCAGGCGGTGAAGAAGGAACTGGTAAAACTCTTGAAGAGTTTATGGCTGACGTTTTATTTGAAGGAGATTACTTAGAAAGAAAAGCAGAAGGTGGACGTATTGGGTTTGATAATGGTAGTGATCTACCAACAATAACAAACGAAGATTTTATCAGAGAAAGAACTGCAAAGACTGACATGAATAATGTAGAATTTGCTGAGTATTTAAATAAGAATTATAAACCAGAAAAAGCTGATAAGTTCAATAAGGACAACGTAGATAGAAAACTTAGAAAACTTCAAGCAAAAGAATTAATACCTAAAGATTTCATATACAAAGGTTCTTCAGCAGATAGAGCCTTGACGCCAGAAAAATATAAAGAAATGATAGGCGCAGAGGAATATGAAAAATTAAAAAACAACCCAGTCAAGTTAAAAAACAGATATGAGTTTGAACAAAAAAAGAAAAATCCAAAAAATCCAGATTTTATGAAGAAAAGATCTGAAAAAGTAAAAATATATAGACAACAATTGTCTGACGAAAAAAGAGAACAATATTTAGAAAGAGCCAGAGAATATAATTATAGAGTAAGAAAAAATGAACCTAAGTTTGCTACCAATAGAAGAAATGCTGAACATATGGCATGGAGAGATTTAGTAGCTAGAACTTATGACAAAACTAAAATAGGAAAAGACACATTCTTTAAATTTAAAGAACCTATTGAAGAAGGTAAGACTTATAGTGCAGATGATATGAAAAAAATTGTTCTCGTTGATCAAGATGGTAATGAGTACAAAAGAGGTAGTTTGTTTAAAGATATAAAAAAACATAGAGGATCAAATGAAGCAAAAGCATATCAAAATACATATGATCAAAGAGCTTTTTTAAATAATCAAGGTTTAACTGCAGAACTAAATAAATTATATGGTTACTCTGGCCAAAGAAAAAGTGTATTTCACATACATCATTTTTTAGGTTTTGATAAAAATCCTTTTAGGGTGCATCTAACCTTTGGTGATCAAAACGTAGCTGAAGGAAAATTAAAACAAACTTACGATGCAGATTTTGCAAGAGCCAGTGCGTTGCCTCAAGACACAAAAGAGCAAAGAGCAAAAAGATTTGGGGCTATGAAAAAAGCCGTGAAGTCTTATTACAAATCTATTGGTCCAGATATTCTAGCTCAGTTAGGTAAAAATCCAAAAGGTGCTAATAGAACTCTTTTAGAATTATTAGAAAAAACAGGGATTGATTTAAAAACTGATCAAGACAGATTTCAAAAAATAAAAGACATGTCAGCTAGAACTGCAAGTAATATAAAAAGTAAAATGGATTTGTTTAGACCATTTACTAGTAGACTTCCTGGTGGATCAATTGCATTAGCTCCTACAGATTTTTTAATGAGTATGTTATCTGGTGCACCTGTGTATGACGCCGCAGCCAGTGCAGGTTCTTATTTAGCTAAAGATCCATATTTTGGTAAAGCAGTCAACATACCCTTAGCTTTAAGAGAAATGACAAGCTATGGAGATGAAAAAGAAATGTTGCAAAAAGCAACCGAGAGAAGAGAAGGACTTGAATCTATGTTATCTAGCATCCCTTCTAAATTTTCAGACACAATAAAAAAGTTTAAAGATGGCAATTAAGGGTAAAAAGAGTGGACCACCACCAGAAAAAGGACCGCAGTCACAAGGGTTGAATTTAAAATATAACAGTGTTAAAACTGTAAAATTAACGGAGAAAATTAATGGCAGAAATAGACAAGGCTTTACCAAACGAGCCTAGAAAAGAGATCACTCTTCCTGGAGAAGAACAGATAGAAGAAACTATTGTAGAAGAAGTAGAATCGGAATTACAGAAACCTGATGATATTGAAACTGTTGAAAATGAAGATGGTTCAGTAGATATTAATTTTGATCCGAAAGCAGGATCACAAGAAGGTGGACAAGACCACTATGCAAATTTAGCAGAATTTTTACCAGACGAAGTTTTAGGTTCATTAGGTTCTGATTTAAATCAGAAATATATGGACTATTCTATGTCTAGAAAAGATTGGGAAAAAACGTATACTCAAGGTTTAGATTTATTAGGATTTAAATATGATCAAAGAACAGAACCATTCCAAGGTGCGTCGGGGGCGACACATCCCGTTTTGGCTGAGGCTGTTACGCAGTTTCAGGCGCTGGCTTATAAAGAGCTCTTACCAGCCGAAGGACCAGTAAGCACACAAATTTTAGGAATACAAAGTCCAGAAAAAGTTTCACAAGCTTCTCGTGTGAAAGATTTCATGAATTACCAAATCATGGATCAGATGAAAGAATATGAACCAGAATTTGATTCGATGTTATTCCATTTACCTTTATCAGGATCAACTTTTAAAAAAGTTTATTATGATGAGGTGGAAGGACGAGCTGTATCTAAGTTTGTCCCTGCAGATGATTTAATCGTTCCGTATACGGCTACCTCATTAGACGATGCGGAAGCGATTATTCATCGTGTAAAAATTTCTGAAAACGATTTAATTAAACAACAAGTTGCAGGTTTCTATAGAGATGTAGATATTGGAAAACCTGTAGATAAAGAATCTGAAGTTGAAAAAAAAGAAAGAGAATTAGAAGGTGTAACTAAAACTAAAAACGAAGATTTATTTACTTTACTAGAGTGTCATGTAAATTTAGACATTGAAGGTTTTGAAGATATCAATCCACAAACTAACGAACCATCAGGAATTAAACTTCCATACATTGTAACTTTGGAAGAAGGATCAAGAGAAATATTATCTATTAGAAGAAATTACGAAGTAGGTGATCCGAAGAAAAATAAAATACAATATTTTGTGCATTTTAAATTTCTTCCAGGTTTAGGTTTCTATGGGTTCGGTCTAATCCACATGATAGGTGGACTGTCTAGAACAGCGACCGCTGCTTTAAGACAGCTCTTAGATGCGGGAACGTTATCTAATCTGCCAGCAGGTTTCAAGATGCGTGGCATCAGAATCAGAGATGACGCTCAATCAATACAACCAGGTGAGTTCAGAGATGTTGATGCACCAGGTGGTAATTTAAGAGATTCATTTATGATGTTACCTTTCAAAGAACCATCACAAACTTTATTAGCGTTGATGGGTGTAGTAGTTCAAGCAGGTCAAAGATTTGCATCGATTGCTGATATGCAGGTCGGAGACGGTAATCAACAGGCGGCTGTTGGTACAACTGTTGCTCTTCTTGAAAGAGGATCTAGAACAATGTCTGCTATACACAAAAGAATTTACTCAGCTCTTAAAAATGAATTTCAATTATTAGCTAGAGTATTCAAGTTATATCTACCACAAGAATATCCATACGATGTAGTTGGGGGTCAAAGAATGATTAAACAAACAGACTTTGATGATAGAGTAGATATATTGCCAGTTGCTGACCCCAACATTTTCTCTCAAACACAGCGTATCTCACTCGCTCAAACAGAACTGCAGCTGGCAACTTCAAATCCACAAATGCACAATATGTATGCAGCGTACAGAAATATGTATGAAGCTTTAGGTGTAAAAAATATTGATCAAGTTTTGGTTAAACCACAACAACCAGCACCAATGGACCCTGCATTAGAACACATAAGAGCTTTGAGTGGTGCACAATTTCAAGCTTTCCCTGGTCAAGACCATAGAGCACACATGACAGCTCATTTAAATTTTATGGCAACTAATATGGCTAGAAATAATCCAATGGTAATGGCTGCATTAGAGAAAAATATTTTTGAACACATTAGTTTAATGGCTCAAGAACAGATAGAATTAGAGTTTGCACAAGAATTACCACAACTACAACAGATGATGCAGATGGCACAACAGAATCCGCAACTTCAAATGCAAGCACAACAGCTACAACAGAAGATAGAAGGCAGAAAAGCAGTCTTAATTGCAGAAATGATGGAAGAATTTATGCAAGAAGAGAAAAAAATTACTTCACAATTTGATAATGATCCAATTGCTAAGCTAAGATCTAGAGAATTAGACCTAAGAGCAATGGAAAATCAAAGAAAAGAGAGAGAAGGCAAGCAAAGAATGGATCTTGACAAGATGAGAACCATGATGAATCAACAAAATCAAGATGAAAAGCTTGAACAAAACGAAGAATTAGCTAAATTAAGAGCTAATACGTCAATTGAGAAGACAATTTTAGGAAAAACTCTTCCTAACTCTGATCAAATGATGCCAGATATTAGTATTATTAGAAAAGGAAATTAATTTATGTGGTTTTCAGCATTAAAACTTGGATTAAACGCGGCAACGCACATTTATAAGAAGAAACAAGAGACAAAAATGGCAATGGCTGACGCACAGCACATGCATGCCTCTAAGATGGCCCGAGGAGAGAGCGAATATCAAGGAAAATTACTAGAAGCTAGACAGTCGGACTGGAAAGACGAATTCGTGTTGGTCGTTCTTACGCTCCCGATATTAGTTATTGCTTACGGAGTCTTTAGCGAGGATCCTGGCGCTTCTGCCAAGATAAAAGAGTTCTTTGACCAGTTCCAGCAGCTGCCGTCATGGTTCACAAATTTGTGGATACTTGTCGTCGCGAGTATATATGGTATAAAGGGAACACAAATTTTTAAAAACGGAGGAAAAAAATAATGTTAAAAAAACCTTTAAGTAAAGAAGCTGCTAAAAAACAAAGCAGAAGAATGGGAAAACAAGCAATGACATCTGATGAGGCTTACAGAGTAGAAGCTAAAAAAGGTGGCAAGATGAATGCTGGTCTAAAAGCATATCTTGCTAAAAAAAAGAAAATGAAAAAGGGTAAAAAATAATGAGACAATATTATAAAAAAGGTTCATTTCCAGATTTAAACAAAGATGGTAAAATAACTAAAGCAGATGTTTTAATGGGTAGAGGAGTCATTGGAAAAAAGAAAAAGAAGAAAAAAATGAAAAGAAAAATGGCTAAGACACCTATGGATAAAATGGTAAGGAAATCATAATGGCTAAATTATGTCCAAGAGGTAAAGCAGCAGCTAAAAGAAAATTTAAAGTTTACCCGTCTGCATATGCTAACATGTATGCGTCAGCAGTATGTTCAGGTAAAGTAACACCAGGTGGCAAAAAGAAAAATAGAAAAAAAGCTGCCGCAGGTGGATTGATGACAATGGATAATTACTACAAAGGAGTGTTATAATGGCAGGAGTATTTCCAGGAGATTTTGAAAACTTTACTAAATCTAAAGAATTCAAAGAACGAAAAAATAAATCGCATAAAGGCGAAGTTAAAGCTTTTAAAAAATACAGAGAGAAAACAGCTACAACTAGAGATGAAGCTAAAACTCAAAAGATGGCTAAAGGTGGCAGAGTAAATTATGGATCAGGTGGAAAAGCCTGTGCACAAATAAAAGGTTTTGGTAAGGCTAGAAGACCAAATAAAAGATAATGAGAGCCTACTACTCAAAAGGAGGACTACGAGAAT
>VTLG01002264.1_pt1 | contig 43705 bp, 50 predicted proteins | sample 4694571 | NCBI WGS metagenome assembly VTLG01 (sample SAMN12604809, study PRJNA352737) | marine metagenome | biome: ENVO:00000447; feature: ENVO:00000209|ENVO:00000569|ENVO:01000036; material: ENVO:00002151; isolation source: viral sequences binned using virsorter ...
CTATGGCTTTGATAGAAACTTTAGAGAACTCTTTTATCTCTTTTACAATCTTAGCTTTTTCAGAATTAGTTACCTTTCCATCTTTCAAGGCAATACTAATTTCTTGAATAATATCCATTCCTTCATCTACAATCTTTTTACCATCATCAGCTAAACCTTTATTTAGATTGTAAAATGTTAATCCTAAGCTTATTATTTTCATTGGGTTCATAAATTTCTCCTTTTTAATCTTGGTTCCCGCAACCACAGTTACCACCGCATGGGCATTCAAATGAATCTTGTATTAAACATCCCTCACAACCACACTCGCAAAAACATGCAAATGGTTCACAAGAACATACATCTTCAACTACACAACATGAATTGTCTAGCATCATCATTATTCGCTCTCCAGAACTTTCATTCCAAGTGCAATAATACCACCAACACATCCTGTGGCTATTTCGTTATATTCATATATAACACCAATAGATGATAATACTCCCAGCACTATAATTGCTAAAAATATTTGTGGTCTAAGTTTTCCAAACATAAGCTTTCTCTCCTATATCCTACGATTCCTTGCATGAAATGTTTCTTGTATATGTTCTGCTCTCTTGTAATCATCTAAAGCTTGATTCATCTCTGAATCATTTAACATATCATCTACTGTGTGAAACCAATCAAATAAGTTGAATCGTGTCAATTTAATTTTACCTCGCCTATAATTTGTTTTAGCAACTATTTGTTACCCTAAATATTATACAAACAAAGCAAAAAAAATTGTGTTAAATAATTGTTACGCAGTTCCGTATGCTACAACTCTAATGTAAACTGCAGATAAGTCTGTAGTGTTACCTACTTCATCTAATGCAGCACCATCAGCTCCAGCTTCATATACTTCAACTTTTTCGTTACTGTAGTCGTATTGAGCTACATATCCTGAAGTTTCAGTATCAATCATAACAGCGTGTATTGCTGTAAAGCCAAGGTCTCCTGCTGTTAGAGATTCTCCACCAGTTGGGTAAGAACTATCAAATTGTATTCTTTTGATAGTGAACTTACTAGGTGTTCCTCCAGCAATAGCAGCTCCTTCACTAGCAGCTCCCGGTGTTGTTATTGTTAATGCCATATTTAGTTTCCTCCTTAAATACTAAGATAGATTTCCTATCTATTTATTATACTAATTTTTCTTACTTTTCCGTTTTATTGCTTCAGCAATTTCATCTCGTTTCTTTTCGCCCGGACTTCCTTCACTAAAATCTTTATGTCCTAATCTTTTTGCTTGGGCTGTAGCAACTGCAAATGCATCGCTTACAGCCTTTAGGCTAAAAAATCTGCTTCCTTCTCGATTACTCCTCTGTAATCTGCAGACTTTTGAAAACACATTTCACATGGACAATTTGATTTGTACACATGTTTAGCATCTTGGGCCATCCAACTAAAGAAATCATCCGTTGCTTTAGATATAGTCAAAGGAACAATACTATATCCTTGTGAGGACTTCTTCGCCTTTTCTTTAGCCATAGAGCTTAATAAATTGTTAAAGCCTTCTGTAGTATTTAATTGTTTTACAGGAGTTTCTTTAGAATTACCGCCTTCTATAACACCTCTTTTTTTATATTGTCCAATCTGAGGCTTTGTTAAAGCATCGTCATAGTGACGTATCCCTAAGTTTTCTCCTGCCTCATTTACCGCCCAAGGTACGTACGAATGCCCGCTAGGGTCCATTCCATAAGTTACCGGAGTATTTCTTGCATACTCAGGTTCTAATTCCCCCGGGAATCCATATTTCTCAAGAAGTCTATGGTGTTCCTCTTGTCTTGCCTGAGTATTATAAAGAACAGACCCAGTTAGAAATTCTTTTTTGAAATAATCTAAAAAGGTTTGTGTAAAGTTTATATCTCCATCTGATTTCATAACTAAGTTCACCTCCTGTTTTTGAACTGATTTTTCTTCTGATGGTCCCTCATGAGTGTTTCCACTATGTTGTGTACACCAATAGTCTGGGTCAATGGACCCTTCAACTATCGTACACTTACCACTTTCTTTAATAAAAAATTTACAAGTCCCACATTGAAAACCTGCTTTAATTTGTCCTTCAGAAGCTGGCTGATAACTTACTTCTTTTTTAGTAAAGTCTTTCATAGCTTCATCCATTTTGTCGTCATCTTCTTTTTCTTCCAAATGTAGAAGACAGCTACCATCTATACATGTAGAAGTTGGGGGAGTTTCTGATTTTATTATTTCAAAAGAAGCCGCTTGATTAACCCCCTTCTCACATACAGTTACTTCAGCCAATTCTAATTCATCTACTTGCATTACATCTTGCAAGCCTTTCTGTATATTCTGTGTCTTCAAAGCACTTCCAGCAATACTATAACTTTTTAGTTTGCCACTATTAATTTGCTCTTGTACCTTTTTTGAAATCTTTGTATCATTCCGTAGCTCAGTAATAAAAAATAATCCATTTCCACTTATACCAGATTTAAAAATCTGACCACTTTTACTTATGTAAGCTGGTAATGCCCATCCTACTTGAACGTCAGAGTGTAATACCATTGCATTTCTAGTTCTAAAGTTTTCCATATATTTGTCAAAAGCTTTAGATAAAGCATTAGTAGTAATTAGATGTCCTTCTCTATCTACTAATTCAATTGAAGCTGGACCACCAATAACAAGTTTATCATCATCGGTTATACCCATTTTTTTAATATCATTAGCATAAAGTTTGTTATCTGGGTAAGCCCTAGACAAAGTTAATAACTCTCCCGGAGACGCTATTCCAGCTTTATGAAGTCTTTTATATTCTGCTAAAGCCCCACCAATATCTTTCATGGTTACTTTACCATCAATAGTCTCAGTAGATTCTACGGCCTTTTCAAGAAATAATACACTGGGTGTTTCATCGCAACCGCAATCATCCATAGGTGTAGCCCAATTAGATGGACTAGGTATGTTTCCTACTTCAGTTTTTATAGCTTCCATTGTCATTATATTAGTCTGCTATGCCCCAAATAACTCCTGTAAGTGTAGGAGTATTCTGGGCGGCTATCATTGATATTTTTCCTCTAAAGTCTAAAGGCAATTCACAGTTGAAGGTGTCACCGCCATAAATAGGAATACCATTAGTAGAAGTTGCTGTTTTGTCAAAAGCTAAATAAATAATGTCTGCAGCTGTGGCAGACCTGTTTGTGAATTGAACTCCTCTAATTACAGACATTGTTGACTTCTTTATTGATGTAGATGCATTTGTAGCACCTGTCCATTCGTAAAGATTACCTTCAGCACTTGTCTGGTTACCATCAACATAAGTAGAAACTGCTGTAGTATCTTCTCTAACCTCAAACATAATTTTATCTACATAGAAGTTTATGTTGTGGTTAGCTTGTGTAACTACATATAATCTGTATGTAGCAGCATCTGTGTTTGCTGGTATAGTATATGAAGTAGTTATTCTAGTCCAACTAGTAGCTAAATCTGAACTTCCTGAAGAAGCCAACTCTGTACCAGATGAATCTGTAATATTAATTTCTACTGTTCCAGAAGCAGAAGCACCTCTATGTTCACATTGAACTGTAATAGTTTGCGGGTTTATACTTCTTGTAATTTTAGGAGATTCATAATAAAACCCTTCTCCTGCTGCAGAGTTAGCTGGATTCACTAAAAGTGATGCAGAACCTTCTGAAGCTTGGGCGGTACTTCTTGATATAGCTGAACCGGTCGCTGTATATATTGAAACATCCGAACCTTCAATTCCCGGATTGGTTACCCAGTTCACCGCTTTCTCCCCACCATTTGCTACTATAGAATATACATCTTCAGCAGTGGTGCTTGCAGCATTTGAGATTGCTACATATCTATTAACCGGATGTACCGACTGTCTTGTAGAACTATCTATGTCCCACTCTCTATAATCCGTATGTCTTTCATTAGCCATTTATAAATTCTCCTATTTATTGAACGTTATGATAGCTAAAAAGCTACCCATTACGGCAGTTGTATGTACAACCAATATTCCCAATGCTGCGAGAATACTTTTCATTCCGTACATTTTGCTACGCCATTGAGAGATATCATCGACTTGAGTTTCAACCTTTTCTAAGTTTTTAGATAGGGTTTCATTGAGGGCGTTCTGACTAGAAATATAAGAATCTAAACGTTCCATATAAACTGCTAAATTCACTTGTGTGTCCTTGTCGGCCACTTATAGTCCTCACAAAATATACTAGTTTTTATAAAAGTAGTAGGGGGACCGAAGTCCCCCCACAAGTATCATCACTAAACTTTATGAGTTTAGGTCAGCTATTTTTGCTTGTACAAAAATGTTGTTACATCGCATCTCAGCCATAGTGTAGAGTAATCCTCTAACAACTAGAGCATTTGCTGCGAAGTAGTCTCTGTTCTCTACATACTGTGTAGGTTGAGCAACAGCGATTTCTAAGTAATCAGTATCCAAAACGTAAACGTTTGAACCAAGAACTGCATCAGCTGATGATACAGACTTAGGTGTGTCAGCGTCTGGGATAATTGGGATACCTTGGTAAGTAGCCAATACTAGTCCAGTTCTTGTACCCGGGAAAGTTCTTTCAGAACCTACACCAACTTGGTACTCTTCCTGTCCTAAGTATCTCTGGTTACTGTTAAGCAATCTTTCTAAGTTGAAGTATTGGTCGTGTCCCAAAAGAATTAGTTTTGGTTCTCCACCATTTTCTCTGATTTTTTGGATTGCTGTGTCTAGTAAGTTTAGACTTAGAGCTCTTCCTGTTCCTGAGTTGTAAGAAACAGAAGCACCTGCGTTCCAGTTTCCTGAACTTCTATCATTTAGAGTTAGGTCATAAGCTCTTGTTCTAGCTTCTCCACCACCAACAGCGGCTCCATCTTCTGAGATAATATCATCAATAGATGTTAAACCTGCTCTGTTGTAAATGTAAGCTACGTCACCGTCAGCGAATGTAGTACCTGAAGCAACTGTAATAGCACCAGATGATGTATTTACAGCGGAAATAACTGAACCAGAAGTTCTGTCATGTCCTGAAGCTGAGGTATCGAATTGAGCTACAGCGTCACCAATCTTGAAGTTCTTAGCAATTGCTGCTGGAACTGTGAATGAAGTTGCTGAACCAGCTGATGTTAAGTAAGCTGAACCAGCTAGAAGTTCTTCGTTCATTTCTTTGATGTGGTCTAACTGAGCATTTTCGTTTTCCAACGCAAGAACATCACCAACACCACCTTCTAGCTGTGCAGTGAATACTGATTTCACTGAAGCACCGAATGTAGTTGAAACGATTCTAGGTAAACTAGAAATTGTTTCTATGTTGGAAACGTCTACTGTTGGCAAACTTCCAGTTTCAGTAACTGGTCTTGAACGGCTAGAACCTCTGTCAGTTCTTACCCTCCAACCAGCTGTGTTACCCCAAACTACTCTTGGGATAGCGTTGAAGAATCTAGTTTGGTTGTTTAGTGCTTGCCAAACTTTTCTTCCATATGTTGTGTTGAATATACCTGTAGCAGTGTCTACTGTAAAGTATGTTTGTTTCTGTAGGTATTCTGGTCCGAATACGTTTTGATACAAACCTCTTTGAGACTGTGCAAGATATTCACTTAAACTTGGATTAGCCATGTTTTTTATCTCCTATAGTTTGTTTTGTTTATCCTAATAGTTCCCTAGGAACACCATCGGTGTTACCAGTTTCTATTTGGTGTTGCATTCTTCTGAGCTCTGAGTAAGAAAGTTCAGCTAATTGCTCTGGGGTATCAGTGACAGCGGATTTTTGTAGAGGTGCTGAACCGTCTACTCCTAATCCATTAATCTTTTGTGGAGCTTGTAATCCATTCTCCTCTCTGAATCCCATCTTTCTTAATCTTGCTTCAGATTCTGTTTGGACTGCTTTCTGCATACTTGTCTCTGTTTCAGCTAATTGCTTTTTCAAAGACTCTATTTGCTTCTGCATTTTTTCCATGTCATCATCGTCTTCGTCCATACCTTTCTCTGTATTAGGCTCATCTTTAGCCTCATCGTCAGCATCATCTCCATGAGCTGCCTTTTCCATACCATCCTCATCTTCATCTTTTTCTTTTTTCATTGCAGCTGCGTAGCCTTTTTCATAAGCTTTTGCAACTTCATCTTCGTCATCACCCATGTGGGCTGCTTGAATTGTGTTTTGCTGGTCTTCTATCTTAGAAGAGATTCCAGCATCGCTTTCTGAGTCGTCAGCGTCTTGTGGTGTACTACCTGTAGGGCTAGCCTTTCTGTCGTCTCCACTAACATCAGCTCCAGCATAACTGTCACCTTCGCTAGCTTTTAGCATTGAAACAACTTCAGAAGCCACAGATTTCACCAAATCAGATTGGGCTTTTTCGATTGCAGCTTTTTCCATCTCTTCTTCCTCTTCTTCCGCCTCTTTAGCCAATCTTCCGTCCATTTTTTGTAGGACTTCGGCTACAGCGGCTAGAGCAAGATTAGTGCCTTCCATCTGCTTTTCAAGCCTTTCATCTATCTCTGCCATAGTTTTTAAACCTCCTATGATTTTGTTTGTTTACGCTATCATAAAAGGTTGGTCTAAGCCACCTCCGACCTTTTTTTTATAGCTAAATATAACGTTATATTTAAACGTTATTACATTATACTCAACAAACTAAAAAATCCTACGAGATTTTACAGATTTATATTATAAAAATACGAAATTAGTCAGTCTCAGGTACGCCTTCTGCTTCAAAATGGAGCATTTCATTACGAAAATCATACAAAGGAACTTGTATTAGCTTCTTTAATTTCTCACATTGATTGCCTTCTGGCAAAGATGCTTCTACTAAATCTAATACTTTTCCCACCATTTTAGAATGTCTGGCTATTATATATTCTTGTTCTTTACTCGGTCCCACGCTTTTCCTCCTTATTCATATTCTGGAATAACTCCATGCATTGCCATTAGAATAATATCTTCCTCTGACAAGCTATCAAAAATTTTATCAATATTTTCTGCTACCCAATCGTTTTTTCTTTTTACCGCTGACATACGATAGCCAAAATTTGTATCTATACTATCAGTTCTCCAGCGGTTAGAACTTTCATCATATCGAGGTCTAAATCCGGGCTTCCAAGTTTTAGGATGTGCCCTAACATATCCACCAGACCTTAAATAAGAACCAACTTTATATCTAGGACTTTTAGGTACAACTGTAGTTGCCTTCCTATAATGTCTTTTAGATTGAAAAGTAGATGATTGTAAGATTTTAGGCTTATTATTTTCATCTGGAGACAAAAGGTCTACCACTCCTCCAGAAAGTTCTAATCTAAATCCACCTTTATCTTTAATTAATTTGACTTGGTTTTCTGCTTGTGAAACACTTCCAGTAACTTTAGTCGCATCTTCTTTAGATAACTTAAAAACTTCATCTCCTACATCATGTAAAAGTGAGGTTAGTATTCGAGTAATTTCTCTATCTGCGGATTTTTGAGTAGCCATAAGTTATTATACTTATGATTCTACAAAATCTACCCATTTCTCTGGAATTTTATCTATAAACTTACGTTTGCTTGTATCATAACGATTCAAATAAATAACATCTTTACCTACATAACCATATCTTGGATGCCAATAAGTAACTAATTGTTTAGGTTTAGTCGCTGCATGAAGCCTTTGCATAGCAAATTCATCTGGTCCTTTCATAGTTCCGCAGATATGTAACTCACCAGTACCTATATCTATTTCATCTATCCTATGAAAATGACCAATCATAACACTATCAAACTCTATCTCTGAATCATCATCTAAGGAATCTTCTATTTCTCTTTGCAAAGCCTTTCGATATTGAAATACACTTCGTAATTTAGTTATAGCACCTGTAATAGCACCACTACTACCAGCACCCGATATAGAATCTCCATGCATTATAAGAACGACTTTATCGTGTATTTTAAATGTAGTCATAAAACTACGTGGGATATGAAACTCTATGTTTTCTTGGTTTCTACAAAATGCTGCCAGCCATTGATAAAGCATATAGTCCCAATCCATATACTTATCTTTCATAGGCGGCTTTCGAGTCATTCTTCCATGATTACCAACCACACAAGGAACTCTGATTTTTGTAAAATGAGGTGCTAAATACATTAAAGCTTGTCCAATAATACTAGCTCCTCTAATCATTTGTTCCATACAATTAGCCATATTAGACCTAGCTAACTCTTCATGTATGTCCCCACTAATCATATCACCTAACATAGGAATAATTAATTCGTCTACAGGAGCTATTTGTCTTCGGTATGTAGCATGTTTTATTATTTGGTTAGCCCAGCCATACATACGTCTATTAAATATTTCAAAGTTATACTCATTCAAGTTTCTCATTTGTTCTTTATAAACATGTTCCCCTATGTGAGTATCGGATAAAGGGGTGACCATAATTTGTTTTTGATGGCCAAAAGGAGTCTTTTCGGTTTTGTCTAGATGTTTTAAGGGAACAGCAGGAAATGCTTTAGTAAACTCTTGTATAGTTTCAACAATAAGTTCTTGTTTAGTATTTTCTTTTAAGGATTGTTGATAAAGTTTTTTATAAAAATTGGCTTCACTTTTATGTGTTGCAACTTTTTTGTCTAACTTTATTCGGTCAGATAGATTATCTCCCGCAGGTGAGTCCTCGAGACTGTCCTCCCAAACCTGTTTGTCGTACCATCTTTGAATGGTTGTTCGATGAACTTTCGTTCCATACTCTTCTTCTAGCCACTTTGCCAGCTTGGTCCATGTCCAGCCTAGTGCTCTCTTCTTTTTTATTTCTAAGTGAGCTATTTGTGGTATCATAATGCCTCCGCACTGTGACTACTAATATTTTACCGCAAGTAAAACACTGTAAGTCCTCATCTTCGTTTATATACATATGACCTCTACATTTAGAACATAGATTATCATACAATGTTTGTGAGTTCAACATTTATTTGAACTCCCTTTCTTCTGTTTCCTCTTCTATTTCATCACTAATATAACTGCTTTTGTCTTTTTCCCCACCCCGTGCTAGAGAATCAGCTTGATATCCACCCATCCAACCCTTTTGGTAATCAACACGGGCAATGTTATCATTCATTGCAGTAGAACTAGTTTGTTGTCTAAATCGTTTACCTACTTGAAATTTTTTTTCATCTTTCTCAAGAGCCTTAATAACAAAAGATGCAAGGTCTTTTATCATTTTACGTTCAGGAGAATTATCAGTTATAAAATCAGCAAGTTTATCTATCCCACTTTTTTTTCTTCGTTTTTTTCGTTTTCTTCGGCTACCCCCACCATAAGTTGGGGAATATATACCAGAGTTGGTTGAAGTAAATACTGTACCCCCGCCACTACCAAAAGAACCTGAAGTAGCAGCTCCGCCACCACCCCCGTTTCCTCCACCGCCATTTTCTTTAGATAAATTTAAGGCTTTCTGTAGTTCTGGGTGAAACTTAAAGGTAACTTTTTTAGCGTCTTTCTTTATAGACTCGCCATCAACTAATACTTCAATAGGATAAGCTTTCAATTTGTCATACCAATAAACAACATCATAGCCTCCATCTTCTAAAAGTTTTACGAGTAAACCTCTATCATAATCTTTATCTTCTGCCTGAAGCACTTTTGTCTCACCTCTAGGTAGTTCTAAATCATTCTTAATTTGTTTTTGTAACTTACTCATCGTCTAATTCAATTTTTGTTGGTTCTGTAGGCTTCCTATTACCAGTTTGTTTATATCTACTGAATCTAGTTGCATCACCAAATATAGCTTTTTCAACTGTAGTTACACTGTCTCCAGCCAATTGAGCAATATAATCAACATTGTTTTGTTCAAACCACATTTGTGACATATCAGAAGAAACTTCTTTTATTAAAGGAGACGTAAAGCCTTTCTCACTTAAAGATTCAATCCAAGTTTTAGATAAAGTTAATTCATTTTTTTCTCTTGCTTCGGTATAAGCATCAATATCTCGTTCTTCATCGGGGTGTTTATCAGACCAATCTGGAGTTACTCCACCAGTTCTGCCTTTAAACTTTCTCTGTGAAGGTGGCTTGTAAGCTTTTTGCATAGCTTGAATCGGTTCGGCACCTTCTTCTTCGGGAGCTATTGGACCTTCTTCAGTGGCAGCAGCTTGTTGTTCAGCCATAGCCTGTTGTTGTTGCTCTTCTTGTTCCATAGCGTTTCGAGTCTGCTGAATACCTAAAGCAGTTTGTTCTGCTTGCATTTGTGCTGTAGGTACTGGTTCTCCGCTAACAATAAAGTCAGCTTCCCAAAATGGGACATCTTGTTCTTTTAGTTTTACATCAAAACCTAATTGAGAAAATTGATTAGCAATAGCTATCTTTTGTTGAGCAAAAGAAATTCTAGTGTTTTCAGCCTTTTCTTCTGGCTGTGGTAACTGTAATTCATAGTCAGTTATTCCAAAAGCCTTTAAGATTCTTGGGAAAACTTTCTCACGTATTAGTCTTTGGTCTCCTTCGACAACACGACTCATAACAACTAATTGTTGAGTTTGTGATGACATACCTCCAAACGCATCGGGAGCACCTTGCCATGCTGGAGTAACACCCCACATAGCAGCTACACGTTCTCTAATTTCTTCTCGTACAGGTAAATAATCCATTTCCTGTAAGGTATGGAACAGTCTCACCATGTCCACCCTACCTCTTTGGTTTCTTGCTGAGACTGCTACCATAGGAACATAGTTAGGGTCTAATCGAGTTTGAGCTGCAATATGTTCTCTTTCTCTTCGTAGACTCTCTGGGTCATCTGTAGTTACCATAATCATTGACGCAGGCATTTTTCTTTCATAAAAGAAACGATAAAGGTTTTTATCCATACCAATTAAGGTTAGTGCCTTTTCAAATATAGTAAGTATTGGTGACCAGCCATAAGTTTCAGAAGGTGAAAATTTTGATAAATGTATAATTTCATCATCTGTAAAATACATGTGTTGATTTCTGTGATAATATTTATACATCGCAGGTATTCTTTCTAAACCTTTTTCAGACTTACCCGGTCCTTCAGCTACGTCAGTTCTCTCAATTGGGCATATCCAATGTGCATTCTTAGGTAACCCCGCTTGGTCTAAATCAAATTCTACAAGTGCTGGATTTAATCTTCTAATCTCTTGTAATCTAGAAGTAACTTTCCCGTTTCCTTCGTCTTTATATTCTTTAGCCATATACAAAAAAGCATCGTCTAAAGAATTTAAATCCATATGAAATTGCCTAAGTACTTCTTCTAAACTTTGGTCAAAGACATTACAATCATCTAACCAGTTTTTTAATTTAGTTGTTTGTTCTTTGTCGGCATTTTCTACTGTAGGTATTATTTCAATACCACGTCTAAAAACTTCACCTGTTATATGCGATAAAGGTCCTCTAATTTCTTCTACAGACATAACAACAGTCTGTAAATCTTGAACCAATTGTTGGCGATACGCCATTTGATGACGTACCCATGTATTTACTATTTGGTCTAATCCAACAGTAGGAGCACTTCCTGTGTCCCCTGTAGCTTTCATTACATCTAATAAACTTATTTGTTTATTTAAGTCCGCCATTTGCTGCTGCATTTGGGGGACTTGAGGCATATATTCAGATAATTTCATTATTAATCCCTGCTTAGTTTAGTCATATCTTGCATAGATACTAACTTTAATATATTGTCCATCGCTTTCTCTTTTAGTTCAAACTCTTCTGACCGAGAAGCTGCTCTTTCAACAACTCTTTTTTCTTTTGTTAGATTATGTATTTCTTCCTCTAAGTCTTTAATTTTTATATCTTTTGTTTCCAGCTCGTATTCTAATTCAGACATATCTACATCTGATGAGAAGTTTGCGTTTTCTAAAACCCCCGCACTAGCTGCTTCTTTTATCAAAGCAATAAACTGCCCCTCAGATAATGCAATGACTGCGTTACTATCATCTGGAATATCATCATCAGCAGTTAGCATCTTTAAATCTGCATGCCAAGTATCTAATATTCTCCATGTATTCTTATCATCTTTGATAGCTACATACTGTTGACCGCTCTCATTCATCATGTTTCCTAATACCATGAACTTCTCCTAAAACTTTTCTATGTTTATATTATACTATATTTTTCTAATTTATCTTCTGCCCGTCAATTCTTGACGCAGTTGGTTATTTTCGTGTACATATTTTTCTGCTAAATCTGTATATAAGATTGTTAATTTATCTACTTTTTCAGATAATAAAACAATCTGTTCTTTCAAATCTTCTTGACTATCTAGAATTGCAGATATGCCTTTCATCTCCTCCTGATGATTGTAATATGTATTGTCAAAATTTTTTCGTTCTTCTTTATCCAATTTAACCTCCTATGAAATTAAACAGGCACTCCATCCACAGGTCTTACAAGTCTCACACCCAGATTCAAAAACTATGTTGCACCCCCCTTGACAATCGTGGTTAGATTCTAGCATTTGTTCTTCTAACTCAAAACCATCTAAGGTTGGTTGCTCTGATTTGTCTGCATTACCTTTTACAAGAACTTCTTTTTCTCTACTGCCCGCCCTATAGACTGTAATTCCCTTACACCCTTCTTTCCACGCTAACATATAAGCGTCTTCTACATCTTCTTTAGTAGCAGAGTTCGGGAAATTAATTGTTTTAGAGATACCCGAATCACAAGCTTCTTGAAATGCTGCTTGCATAAGAACATGGTCATCTGGAGATATTTCCGGTGCTGTAGCATATACTGCTTTAGCCCACTCTGGAACTTCGGGTACAGTAGCCAAAGAGCCACCTTCTGCCAAGTAGTCCATTAAATCTTCTGAATAAAAACCATGCTTTCTAGCATCTTGCTCAAAATACTTGTTTACGTAATTTAAAGTCTTACCTTCTAGTATGTTTTGTTTTTTCCAAGCCAACGCAAATGTAGGTTCTATACCACTAGATGTATCAGCTATCATCGAAATAGTTCCTGTTGGAGCAACTGTTAGTCTACAATGATTTCTGTAGACTTCTGTTTGTTTATCGTAATTACTATCTTCCCACGCTGGGAAAGCTCCTCTAGATTTAGCTAGTTGCTTAGACTCATCATCTGCCCATTCTCTAACAGATTTCATTATTTTACTTCCGGCATCTCTTGCAAGTTGCGACTCATATGGTATTTGCATTTGTATTAATAAGTCAGCAAAACCCATAATGCCTAAACCAATCTTTCGAGTTGCCTTTGTCATTTCTTCAATATCTGCGGTTGCATATTTATTAGCATCTATGACATTATCTAAAAAGTGAACAGACTTTCTTGTTACCCATTCAAGCCGAGCCCAATCTATTTCTGCTTTCCAACCAAACGCATGGGCTTTTTCAGCTTTCTTATAAAATTTAGCTAAGTTTATAGACCCTAAATTACATGATTCATTACCTAGCAACGGTTGTTCGCCACAAGGATTAGTTGCAATCATCTCACCATAAGTTTCTTTTACATGGTTGTCTTTGTTTACTTGGTCTAAGAATATCATTCCGGGTTCACCATTTCTCCAAGCCCCATAAACTATTTTGTCAAATACTTCTCGGGCATTAAGTGACCCAGCAACTTCATTGGTTTTAGGATTAATTAAATTATAATCCATGTTGCCTTCTACAGCTTTCATGAAATTAGAATCAACCCCAACTGAAATGTTAAAGTTGTGTATTTCACCTTCAACTTTTTTACAATCGATAAAATCTAATATGTCTGGATGATAAATAGACATCACTGCCATGTTAGCACCATCCCTTTTTCCTCCTTGTGTAATCATAGAAGACACTCTTGAAAGTGTCTTTAGTACTTCTATAGGACCACAAGCAATCCCATGAGTAGATTTAATTCTGTCCCCTTTAGGCCTTAACTTAGACAAAGCAAATCCTGTTCCACCACCAAATTTTTGGACCATTGCTGCATCGTGTGCTGCTTTCATTATTCCTTCCATACTATCTTCTAAAGGTAATACAAAACACGCTGAAAGAGTTCCTTGTTCTGTACCGGCATTCATTAAAGTTGGAGAGTTAGGAACAAACTCTAAATTAGACATAATTGTATAAAAATCTTTTTCAGTTAATTGAGCATCTACAGGGAGTTTACCATACTGTGTATCAATACTAGCAACAGCCAAAGCTACCCTAGAAAAAAGTTGAGACGAATTTTCAATTACATCTCCATCAGTATCCTTTAAATAATATCGGTGAGCTAAAATAACTTCTGCTTGGTCTGTGATTGTAGATTTATCTTCTGTACGTGTTTTTATTTTATTTTTTAATATCATTTAATTTCTCCTGTAATAATATTCTATTGTTGTCTAAAGCTGCAATACAAGCAAAGCCCTCTTTCCGGAACCCAAAAAGATGGGTTACAAACAGGGTCACCGCATTGCGGGTTTGGTGCAGAGCTAGCCCTTTCACTAGGGTTTACTGGTTGCATTTGTAATGGATTAATTTCGGAATCAGCACCCTTTCGTTCATTATCCATTTGCCTACGGCTCTCCGGGGTCTCCCCGGGACTAATTGCATTAAACCAGTCCGAAGCATTTCCTAAATCTACAAACTTATATGATGTATCATGTGCTGCCTGTAATGCCATTGCAATTGAGAAAAAAGCATCCCCATGACCCATAGGAGTATCGGGAGCTTTCAATTCATTGCTTACAGACAGAATCTGCTGCTTCTGTCTTTCATCTTTGATTAGTTTTAATATACCTGAATGAACAAAATTTTCAAAGACCGAAGCCATGGTATTTTTGCTTTTTTGTGAAAAATGCATAGGTCTCCATCTAGCGTCTAATCCACGGTCTTCTAATTCTCCTCTGGTGTTGTCTACATAACCAGAAGTCATATCAAAATTGTCTGCCACTTCATTTAAATATTCTATCTGGTCAGAGTAACTCCAACCATCTAAAAAGGAAGAATGTACTTGTTCAATGTTTTCCCCACGCTTTCTAAATATTACTAAATGGGATGGGTGCTTTTTCTTTCCTACATCGTACCCACCAAAAACAAAATCTTCTGGCAGTAAGTCAGTATACTTTTTAGTAGCTGGTACAGAGCGTAAAAGCTCATCTTCACACTTTTCTATATCTTCAACATCAAAATAAGACTCTGTAGCAAAATGCGGAATCAACATAAACTCTGAAGCAAAAGACTTAGGTCTAGCTTTTTGTTGTGCTAACAAGTACTTCTCACTCATTATTTCAGGTGCCAGCACTCTTCTACCGGGCACTGGGTCTAAGGCAGGTAATACTCTAGCCTTAAATCTTTCATCATCTTGTAACTTAGCCAGTATATCATTGGGCATCATAGGTGTCCCCACAACAATAACAGGAGCTTCTTTCAATGGTATGAACATTGATTCTGTCATAAAGTGGTCTTCTACTTTAGTTATTTGTCCCATGTTTAACGGGTTCTCTGGGTCTCTCAATACGTCATCAGCAACTAAAGCACCATTGACATGCATACCTCTTTTGAAAGAAAACAATCCACCATGCATAATTTCCATGGGTTTATTGTTCTTATAAAATCTAGCTGAGAAGTCAGCTTTGGGATTTCTATTAATCAACAGTTCAGGAATAATAGGGTTCCTTGCAATAGTCTTATTTATCTCAGCAATATGATATTTCGCCATACCATCACTATAAGATAAGTAAAGTATAGACATATCTCTAGGGGCCTTCAACAATCTCCAAACACTAAATGCATGTCCTAAAATAGTTGATTTAAAATGCCCTCTGGGTAGTACCCCAACATAATTTAAACCTGTTTCTAAACATTCTTCAATATCTTCTGTAAGTAAACTTACATGCCAAGCTTTAAAATACTCTGGATTATCATATGAGTGTGCCCATATGTTTTCAATAAACTCTCGAAATGTCCCGACTTCATATCGTTTTTGTTCTAATAAACCATCGGAAAGCATATCAAACGCCCCACCGACACTAATAATGTCTTTAGCCATTTCTATATGTCCCTATGTTTTTGCTCGATAGTTTTAAGTTTTACACCAATTCTCTGTAGAGTGTCTTGGTCTGATATTTCCTCGATTAAAACAGTCATTATATCTTGAACAAACTCTAGGTTTATCATGCCTTGAAGTACTTCTCTTTGCCCCTTAATACCAATATCTGCAGCCCTAGCCGCATCTAAAGCCCTATCATAATGCAACTCACTCATTTCTCTAACAGCTTTATTAGCTATTTCTGTATAGCCATCTAACTGCTCGGCTTGTAATCTAGTAAATCTTTGGCCCTCTGATTCTGCTAACTTTGTTTGATTGTCTGCTATTGCAACAGCTTTTTGTTCACTCCATTTGTCTCTTTTAGCCCACATATAAATAGTAGGCGGAGCAACTTTGTGTTCTTCGGTAGAAATTTCTTCAGCTATTTCTTTAGCTGTTTTGTCTCCCCTAAGAAAAAGCTCCATTGCTTTTAGCTTTATTTCATCTGGTATATGTTTAGGCATAATTAGTCTTTAAGATTGTCATATATACTGTTGTCATCCATCATTCCATACCCAGCATCAGATACATGTTGGGAATCTATGTTACCCCCTAATGGACTTCCATCTGAGTTTAGGAATTGAGAAAAATCCCAGTATCCTGTTTTATCTGTATGAGCTGTATAACAACTAGGAACTTTTATCTTTGAACCATGCGGTAATCTTATTTCATTAAATTGCATTCCTATTTCACCCCTAGTACATATCCCAGCCCATATATGTTCTTGTTCTGCAATAGGTGTATAGTTTGTTCTTTTTAATAAACTCCCAGTAGTTCTTTGTAAGTTTTTTACTTCTTGGTTACTAGCACATTTGGCAAATTTACACCAAACAACTGCACCATACTTATTTTTTACATCTTCTATAGTTGGAAGTTTTTTAGGAAATTTATCTTTATATTCCCTTTTAGGTCCTTCCTTTTTTCCCGGAAAGAACATTTGAAAACCTCTAACTACCTTAGTCAATCCACCGGCTAAACTCATACTAGAACCTCCTCTTGTTCCATAATGCTAGACATGCTGCGTCTGCATAATCTTGTTCGGGGAATCTATCTCCCCACTTTTCTGTTGCATATTTCATTATATCTTCTTTCTTGGCATTTCCTTTTCCCACAGTTGCTTTCTTCCATGTGCCATGCGGAACAAACGAAGTATCAATATCTGAATCAATTAAAAAAGCCCAAACAGCCCCGACTACTCGAGAAAGTTTAGTGTAATTATTAGAACGCCCCAACATAACTGGAGCAGCATCTTCTAAAGCTGCGTACTTTATATCAATATCTTCAAGACCAATTTTAAAATTATTAACTAATTCTGGAAACCTGTCTGTATATTCCGCTTTTCTATCACATTCCCATTTATACATTTCTGTAATTTCTTCCTTATCATTTATAATTACAGCATGGATAGCAAATGAGGATGTATCTAATCCTATAAATTCCATACTATATTATACTAAAAATTAAATACTTTCTGCCCGTTTAGTTCGTAAAGTTACAACTCTACTAACTGTTTGATAGGCAGTTGTATAAGTATTTAACAACCCTTGAAACCTTTTTAGCTCAACGGTTTGGTCAATTATATCTTTTTTCTGCTCCGTTAATTCATCAAATCGAGTCATTACTTCACCTCTTAACTCTTCTCTAGTAGGCTTTTTAGCCCCTGACTTTTCATATTCTTTAGCTACTTGATGTAAGGCTGCATTATATCCTTCATTAAAAGCCGCTTCTAAAGCTCCAACCACAGATTCTATATCTGCAAGTTTAGTTTCCAAAGATGCTTTATATCCACCATAAATAACTAAAAACTTTTCTAACTCAGTATCAGAATAACTCGCCAGCTGCCCAAATAATAAATCATGTTCTTTAGGTAAATTTGGGTCAAAAATAGGCACCCCAAAAGATTCTACACTATTTTTAGCTCTTGAAATAGCTTTTATAGGTGTCCAAGGTGTTTCTCTTTGCTGCATTATCGTGCTCCAACCTTTTTACAAGCACACCACGAATTACCGGTACAATCAGTAGGTCTTGCTAACATATCTTGAATTTTAAAACATCTGTTTAAAATCTCATTCCATTTTTCAATATCCCTCTCAATTACAAATGTTTTCATTTTTTGGTCATTTTTATTTTCATAAAATACGGTTCCTTGATTATAGTCTCCAATGTTTAAGTAAATTTGTAATTGTATTTCATGTTCTGGTTTAGGAGATTTTAGTTTATAAAACCCAGAAGTATTAATAGATTTTAGTTCTATTGGATGAACGCCATATTTATAATGATTGATTAAAAAGTCTATCCTTCCAGAAATAGGAGGAATATCTTGTTTGACTGAAACTTCTCGGTCAACCAAGATGTTCATTTCTTCAAGCCATTTATCTACTCGGTCTTCTAATGAACTACCATTTTGAAAAATTCTCTCTAAGTTTGGCGGTAACGTCTGACTAACCATTTTACCGTTATAACATAACCATAAATATCTATCACAGGGGTTACCCAATGCAGAAGGATAAAAAACACCTGTTCTAGGAGCTTCCATTACTCCTTCTAAATGATTGTCTATTTGATTTACTAACCAAGAGTCTTCATCATATAAAGACTTTTTTTTAGTTTTCGTCTTTACTGGTCTAATTTGGTTAATTCCAGCCATAATTTTGCCTTTATTTTTTCTAAAGTAGTTTCTTTTATATGTATAATATACTCAATATCGTCTAGTAATAGTAAGTCTTCATCTCTTTTTCGGTCTCTTTTTGATAAATGACCATACACTCCATCCGCTTCTACAACCATTTTTATCTCTGGTATGTAAAAATCTACTATGTATGGATGATAATAAACCTGTTGGTCGTATCTCATACCAAACTTAGACAGACAATCTGCAATTAGATTTTCTTGGTCTGTATAATCTCTAGGAGGTAAGTTCATCTTTTAGTTTTTCAAATAATTTTTCATCTTCAACAAACTTTTCTTTCAATCCATTCATACCCATAACTTTTACATCACCATATGTATACCATGCACCTGATTGAGTAATTATTTTTTGGTCAATACCATCTCTAATATAACTTTCAACAACATCAATCCCGCCTTCAACTCTGAATGGAACTATGGCAGAATCCCAATTTTCTCCTCCAGTCTTGGTCTTCCTAAGTCTAATGTTCATATTAAATCCAACCTTTTTGTCCTTCTCTTCTATCCAACCTTTTCTTTGGACTTGTAATATAGAATGAGCAAAGTAAACTTGTCCTTGGCCCGCAGGCATATTGTCTAATGCTACAGGCCCCATACTAGCACGTACTTGGTTTATAGCTACAAAAGCCGAACCATTCTGTAAGTAGGGGAAAAGTTTGGGAAAAGAACTGTTTACAAATCTTGCTTGCCAAGCCATCGGACTATGAGCAAAGTCACCTTTAGCAACTTCTTCTGAAATAGCAGCTGGTATTAAGCCGGCAATACTATCTAATACGATAACCTCAAAGCCTTCTTGCATTGCTTCTCTAACATGGTCCATGGCTTCTTCTCCGGTAGTAGGTTGTGAAACTAATATTTTGGAATTATCAACCCCACATCTTTCCATCCAGTCTTTATCATAAGATAACTCGGTATCTACCCATACAGCTTTACCGCCTATTTTCTGAGCATTAGCCACTATTTGAGACGCTAAATAAGACTTTCCTACATTAGTTGGACCATATATAAGAGTCATTTTCTTAAATGGAATACCACCACCAGTAAGTTTATCTAGAACAGGAATATCAAAAGGTATTCTATTATTAACAAATGTGTCACTATCACCTCTAATAAACTTTAAAGATTTCTTTTTTAGTAAATTTTCTATAGCTTCTTCAGCATTATTTTCCATTCTTTATTCTCCTTCTTATTGCTTCCGCCCATGCAAAATAAGTAGCACAGGTCTGAACAATTTCAATAAATAATTTAGTATCACTATAACCAAAAATTTCTTCGGTTACTTTACCATGTTTTTGTGTCAATAATAGATTCCACCAAGAATCATCATGATTTTGTTCACCAAAAGATGCGTCTTGACGTTCACGTTCAGCTAAAACAGCTTCAAGGACAATAGCTCTTTCAGAGGAATTATTTACTGTCATCTAACATATCCTCTATTTGAGCATCTACCTTTCCTTTTATAAATTCCCACACAACATCAGCTACTTTTTTAGAGTCTTCTAACTGTGGCTCTATTGGAATTTCTGTATCTATTTGGTCAACTGTTAGGTCAACTCTACCATATTGGTTTTGTTCTAATGGACCTACTCTAAATGTAAACCCTAAATGGGCACTAACTTTTGGCATCATCTTCTCCTTTGTCACTAAAATGCAACAGTAACATTGCATAGTGTATTATTTTTAGTATATCTTTTCTGGGGGTTCCTTTTTTATCATATCTTGAAGCGTACTTTAGAATGTTTCCTCGACAGAATGCTTTAGCATCCCCACAAGCTGCTATAAAGTCTAAAGTCTGCACTTCACCTTCGCTATAATGTTCATCATATGTATTGTTTACATACTGAGATATTTCTTCTAAAATTTTATCTTCGTTATATTTAGACATTGTATATTTATACTAGCAGTTTTTTAGTCCCAGTCAATATAATCTTCCATGGATACAGGCTTCAATTCTTTTTTGGTCGCCCAAGAAGGAGTAAAGACTTCCATATCTACTTTCAAAGGTATGTTTTTAGAGTTCTGCTCTAGTAAAGTTTGTATCTCATAAGGTATAGTATCTAACTCAGATTCATGAATCTCACATATAATTTCGTCATGAACCTGTACTAATATATGACTTTTCTTATCAGCAAGGTATTTGTCTACTTCTATCATTCTTTCGGTCAATAAGTCAGCACTAGTACCTTGTACCATATAATTCACACCTTTATATGCAAATCTAGGGTCAATACTATATACTCGCCCATAACGATTCATCAAGATGTCTCCCCGCCCAGCCGTAGCAACCACTTTATCAAACCATTCTTTTGAGCCTTTCATTCCTTGAAAGTATTGTTTCTTGAATTTTCCGGCTTCTTGTGGTGTGGTACTTAGCTGTTGAGCCAACTTTTTGTTGCCTATACCGTAAATAGTACCGAAAGTTACCGCCTTAGCGTACTGCCTAAACTCTTTAAATCGGTCATGTGACTCATCAATACCAAAGGCAAGCTTGGCTGCCTCACTATGAAAGTCTACATCATCTTTGTTTAGTATCTCATCAATAGTTTTATTCCTAAAGTAGGACATAAAAACACGAACTTCCATTTGTTGATAGTCAAATCCTACCAACTTATAACCCTTACGTGGAATAAATAATCTTCTTATTGATACCTGAGCATCATTTTCTTCATTATAGGACTCATCTCCAATATAAGCCCAAGTAGATAACACATCATCGGAAAGTTCTTGAGTAGCAACAATTCCTTTTTGTGAAATCATTGCTGAAATCTTACCCCTAATATCTGCCTTCTCTGTATCAGACAATTCATGTTCTTCTAAATTAAAATGGTTTCTTGGAATGTTTTGAAAGTTAGGACTCTGACTAGATAACCTTCCAGTAGAAGTTCCCCAATTATAAAACTGTGTATGCTTTACATTCTTCTTAATATAAGGTTGTAAATACGTAGATATAAGCTTTGCCAGACTTCTATATTGTCTAATCAATCCAGCAATTCTATGGTCAATATTTATCAGTGCCGCCTCATTCCACGATTCCTCACCCTTTGGAGTCTTTACAGGAGAATGTATCGGAGGGTTCATACCATTTAAAACTTCCCCAACCTGTTTAGGACTTAGAATATCAAACTCTTTACCTGCTAATTTATAAATTTGTCGTTCAACCTTCTGCTGTCTAAATTGAATAGCACTCTTAGCTGTCCTAGCATAAGAATCATCTATACCAATACCACGCCCCTCCATGTCAAACAAAGTCTTAGTCAACTGACATTGCAATTCATAGATACGATTCTGATTTGTATTAGTTATCTTTTTTAAACAGTTGTTATAAAGCTTTGCTGTTACTAAAACATCTTGTTCACAGTAAGGACCTACTAAATTAATAGGTGCTCGGTCATATCCACCATGTCCAAGGTCGACTGGTTTCTCGTTCTCATCAATACCTTCATGGCAATCACATCCTAATTTACCAACCCACTTTTTTTGCTTCATGGTAGTTTTGAGGTCTATATCATACTGACCCGCTTCTTTACCAAATCTTCTTTGGGCTGTTGCCGTCAGACCTATACCAACGTTTTCATCAGATTTAGGTTCGGTAAGCCTAGTCATAACTAATGTGTCAATCAGTTTTCTATTACCAACACTTAAACCAAGTTTAGATAAAAAATGTAGGTCAAATTTTAAGTTGTGACCAATAAAGGTACTAACAAAAAAACTATCATTTAATATGTTAATAAAAGATTCTATGATTACAGGGTCAACGTTTTCATACTTACCGTCTTTACACCACTCATCACAAATAAGCCGTTCTTCTAGCTCTTTCTGTTTCTTGTTCTTACGCTCAACTTCACAGTTGTGGTTATGAGCTACAGGATAATACTGAGAAAAATCGCTATCTAATTGGGCAACGCCAATACCACAAACAAAATCTCCATCATGTACTTCTAAACCAGTGGTCTCTACATCTATAACAACAACAGAATCTTTATGCAAGCGTTCCATCAACAGATGTAACTGCTCGTTTGAGTTTTCCGGAGTTACAATTGTCATGTAACTTAGAACAAAGGCTTTGCAGAGGTAGCAGCTTGTGGTTCGCTTCCTAATGATAACTCAATGTTTTTACCATATCTGTCGAGAAAGTATTCTTTTATTAAAGGTAATTCTGTTATCTCAGCTTTTCTTTCTTCAGGTATATCTTCTGTTTGTGGAGTTGCTGATAAAGTATAAGAAGTCTCTAATCCTGCACCACTTCTCTTAATTCTAATAACACCTTTATCTAAGCCTCCCCAATCACTATAAATACCAGAGAGTTGGTCCCAAACATAATCGTTTCTTCCAAAACCTAGACTAACAATTCTAAAATCATTGATGTCTTCTCTGTACATCATTTTTCCACCGGGTCCCTCTACAGCTTCCCAATCATCATTTAGTCTATCTAAGTGTATTATTCTGTGAACATATGCCCAAAAAGCAAATTTACTAGACGCTCTAGTGCCTTCAGGAACTATACTATCATCTACAGTTTCATCTTTTAGCAAGTTTATCCATCTGTTACCCATTCTGAAAGTATATAGGTTTATTTCGTCCATAAACCTATCTTCTTCATTACCTGTTGCAATCGATGAAAGAAAAACTTGGTCGCCATCTTTGAACCAAACTTCTCTACTTGGGGCCTGAGTTTGTTGTTGAGGCCTTCTTATGTCTTCTCTTTTGCGTTGTATTCTTGCAATTCCACTCATTTAAATCTCCTATTATATTATTGTTTTATTTTGTAATACCGTACGTAACGTCTCGACATCTCGGATTTCTTGAACGTCTTTATATTTTTTTGGTAGTCTTAAGTATGATATCAAGAAACGTTCATTGATGTCAAGCGTAGCTTTTTGCATACCTTTACCACCAGCATCATCATTATCTAACGCTAACACTACTCGTGATGGATTAATTTCACCTAACAAGTCAATTTGTTTTTTTGAGAGATTAGCCCCTAAAACGCCAACACTAGCATAGCCATGCTGCTGTAGCCACATACAATCTAAAGCACCTTCTACTATATAAAGTTCTTGCTCTTCTTTTATGTGGTTTATACCGAACAACGTTTGTGACTTTTTGAATCCCCTAGAAAATAAATACTTAGGAATAGCTTGTAAACGCCTAGAAATCCAACCAAGAACTTCGTTATCTGCATTTTTAGCTGGAATCATAAAGTCTAAATATTGATTTACTTTACAATCCCACTCTAATACTAATTGTTTTGTAAAGCCTCGGTCATATATCCAATGGTTGTTAGGCACTTCCATTAAGTTTTCAGGTTCTTCGTAACCTACTTCTCGGTATCCATCTTCTAATTCTTGCTCTAAAAAAACAGAATCAAGTTCTGTAGATTGTATATCTAAGTTATCATCTAATTCGTAACTTAATTCTTCCCAAGACTTTCCAGAAAGTTTAAATATAAATCCTTTCAAACTGCCCTGACCACAACCGGCAAAACAAATCCACAATCCTAAATCTAAATTTAAAGAACACGAAACTCTTCTGTCATCATGAAAAGGGCAGCTAATCATCACCTGCTCTTCGTAAGGTACATCAACCCCATATTTTGTTAATACAGAGTACCAATCTACCACTATCTATCCCTTTTGTTTTTTCTAAGGAACAGAACTACTTCATTTCGGTAACCATTCTCATCTGTAGCAATACCTTTTCTAATATCTCCTACAGTAATCTCAATCATTGGTCTACCATCTCCCTTGCTTCTTGTAGATTTCACAACAATATTGCTATCATCGCTACTTCCAAACCAATCTAAAAGTCCCATTACTATCCTCCTATTCTTCTGCGAGCATAAGGAATCGTGGGGTATATCCTTGTAGCTCTCTTATGTCTCCCGTGTTTACTCCCCACTGCATGTAGGCTATGTTCTGTGATAAATCGCCATCACGATACTTTTGGAATTGAACCATTCTTTTATCGTCTTCATCCTCCACCCCACACATGGCTAATGCCACGTCTGCAGCTCTAATCAAAGCATCTCCAAATGCTACATGATTAGGCTTTGGCGGAGTAAACATATCCGAAGCCTCTCTGTTAGCTTGGGTAGTAACTAATATCGGTGTATTTATTGCAGTAGCTAGATTTTTTAATCCATAAAACAATCTGTGTGACTGCTCCCAAGCCGCTGATTTTGAATCCCCTGCGGAAATCAAATATACACCGTCAATCACAACAAACTCTGGTTTATGTTTTCTGACTAAACTAGCAATAGACTCTAATGAAAAACCCATCTGACCTGCAATATGGTCACTTACCAACAAATCTTTTTGGTTAGATGTTTCTAAAAAGTCTCTATAGTCAGCTTCATTTATAGGTTCTCCATGCCGTAATGCCATATGAGAAAATTCATAGTCATATAGTTTTGCTAACACTACATCAATTCTCATGTTTATAGCACGATTAGGCATTTCGGTAGAAATTAATAACGTTCTATGCCCCGCCTTTACTGCAGTAGCAGCGGCATGAACACAAAGCCATGTTTTACCAATTGTAGGTCTAGCAAAAGCTGCTATTAATTCTCCGGGCATCCACCCGACCCCTCTAGAGTTCAAAGAATCAAAACTAGTAGGAATGCCCATTAAGCCATCCCCCAACTTTCTTCTTTGTTTTCTATTCTTCCATTCTTCTAATCTAGTCAATTCCCCACTATCATAAGGCATGACATCTTCGTCATACACAGTTTCGATGTCTGTTAGCCCTGACATTATGTTAGACAAAGCTTTCTTAGGGTCATCAAAAATTAAATTAGAATTAGAATTAACCGCCCTTAATACATTTCTTTGTAATAAAGAACGCTTAAATTGTTCATACGCATAATCAAAATTTGTATCACTGGCTTTAGAGTCTAAGCTAGGAAACTGTTGCTCTAAAACAATCTGAGAAGGAAACTCCCCGTGTTTATCAAAATAAGTTACTAACCAATCAAATGCTTCTCCATGTTTAGCAAAATCATTCTTGACGTGTTTAAAATTATGTAAATTACCTTCTGTATTTAAATTAAAGATTACTGCGGATTCAATAAATTCCGGACTAGGCACTTACTCCTCCTTGTTTGGTATATATTACCCTGTTTGAATCTGAATATACATTGTATGTTACATTAGACGTATCTATCTTGTCAAGATAATTTATAGCTTCCTCAACTGTATCAAACTGTCCTTCAGTCCAAATGTCAGTATTGTCATTCTTTGAAGCAATAACTTTAACTTTTTTTTCTAATTTTGGCTGTTTTTTTTGTTTTTGTATTAGTCTTCCTCGAACTTTTTTTCGTCTGGGCATTAGTCCACTCCTGTAACTTACCTTTTATTTGTTTTAATTCTTTTTTCTGTGATGCCGATGGGAGCCAAATAGCATCTAATACTATAAGGCTATTCCAGAGCTTTTTTATTTCTGGGGTTCCATATCTTTTAACTGCCCAATAAATATCGGGATAATCTGGAACTAAATAATATTTTATACCCGCAGTAAAATAAGGAACAGAAACTGTTCTGTCGTTCCGTTTTATACAATTAAGTATAGCACAAGCAATATTTTCAGGCCCATAATCCTCTAAAACTACTTTTAGCTTATGCATTTCATTACCTATAAAGCCTGCACCTTCATATTCAAAACCATGTTTTTCTTTATACAAGGATGAAAACAGTTCATATAAGCTTTTAGAATTTAAATCTTCAAGAATCAGAGTCTTTTTCAAACTTTTCATCTAACCACCTAAATTTTTCTCTTAGTGCGTTTCTAATTTTATAAGCCCCTTCCCCTTGTTTATCTAAACATTTTGAAAAATCAGGTACTCCTAATTGATTTTCTTCTGTTCTGAACCCTAAACAATAAATACATATTCTACATGCTCTCAAGTCATCTGTTATTTCATCCATAGTAAGACCTTCAAACTTTAACTTTAAGAATTTACGTTCTCTTTTTGACATGTGTTGTGACGAAACTAACAAATCGAGCTCAATTTCTTGGGCGTAATTATCATTTGCCCTTAAAGCAGTCTGAATTTCTTTGGGTATAACAGGATTGTCATTATCAGAAAACTCATAATAATCATCTATGCTCTTAGGAATAGGTCTTCTTTGAGCTTTACTAATTAGTGTTCTGATTGTATTGACTAAAGATGTATGTAAATAAGTATGAAAAGAAATGCCTCTACCTTCATCATAAGCTTTTGCCGCCTTAAGTAAAGAAATTCTTAGCTCTTGAGCTAAATCCTCTTTGTCCATTCCTACTATAAATGCTGAGGAAGACATTTTTTGGACTTTAGGTTCCCACTGTATTACTAAATCATTATTAATTTCCATATCGTTATTCTACTAGGATTGTTTGGAATCTCGTAAGATTCGATTATGGAAATCTATAAGTAATATTATATCAGATATTATAATATTTATCTACACCGATAAGGCTCTTTTGCCTTTTCTATAACAACTTTGAGAGCAATAATTGTAAGTAAACCCTTGTTCATACGCTTGTTTTATCTGGCTACGTTTACGATAAAAAGGTATTCTACAGGTGGCACAGTTAATTTTTAGATTATAATACTGAAAGTGACAGGTGCCATCATGTACTAATTTTGTACTAATTTCCCCACATATTTTACAATGTCTGGGATTCTTCATTTTTTTAGCCCTTACAGTAGGAATATCAAATTGTTTTAGTACTTTGAATACATACTGTCTAGACACATTAAATGCATCCCCAATCTGTTGGAGAGTATCATGTGGGTTATCATATCTATACTGTATAATTTTAGAACTCTGCGATTGACGCTTGGTCTTTTTCATACGCTTTGACTTGATTAGTTAAATTCTCTTTCCATAGTGTAGAAAAAAAATCCGCATCAACATTGCCAGAACCCATTGGTCCTTTAATATATGAAGATGCTGCTACAACTCTTGTCCATTGAGCTTCTGTAAAAGTCACCGTTATTGTAGTGTCTGCCATTATTGGTCCTCCTTTAATTGTTTAATTTCTTCCGATAATTCTTGTACCGCTTTTATAAGGATTGGTACAAATTCTTCGTATCTAGCCCCATACAAACCTTTAGGGTCTCCTTCATGAACAATACCCCCAAAATCTTCTATAGAATCTATTCCATGTTGCTTTAATGATTCTACTACTTCTTGAGCAATTAACCCATAGTGAGTTTGATTTGTTTTGTTATCTTTTTTCTTTTTCCATTCATAAGATACAGGACGTAAATCTTTAAGAAAATCTAAACCTAATTTAGTATCATTAATATTTTCTTTTTCTCTAACATCAGATGTTTGAATTGTGGCGTTTGTTGCATAGACATTGTCCCATCTATAAAAACCCCCACCTAAACTATAAGTATCATCTGCAATAGGTCTAACGGATGCAAAATAGCTGGAACTGGTATTATTAGTTATAATTCCTCCGCTTATCTCCGCCACTACACTTACATTCTGAGTGGAACCATCTGACTTAGTAACTCCTATTGATTGTGCCCCTACTTGTATTCTAATTGAATTATTAGTAATAATATTTAAGAGGTCAGCAGACTGTAAGTTAAAACCAGTATCAGTGTCCGTTGCCCAAGTGTACCCTCCTCCACTAGGAGCATACCAGTAATCACTACCGTTTTTTAATTCTGCCCCATTAGAGTTAAGTTCTAACCTAGAATCACCCCCAGTAGTAAATGTCATTACATCTGAAGCCCCTTGAATATGGGTATTTATATCATCTCTCCAAGTATAATATCTTTCAGCATAAATTGCCCCATCAGAATCTGAAGTAGCCAACATTGTAGCTGCGATATTACCTCCGGACCAAAATTGTAGAGTATTAGAACTTGATGATATTTTAGTGTCCACATCTCCTATAAAAGTATAGGCATTCTGTACCGCAATAACACCATCTGAAGCACTCGATGCATGAGCATAAAAGCTTCTATAACTTCCTTGGTAAAAACTCGTGTAATCAGAAACTGATGTTATATAACTATCCGGGTCTCCCGCCCAAGAATAACCACCTTGAGCAAAGAAATACATATTACTTGTACCCATGGTAAGGCTACCATTAGCATTGACTGTTAAAGCTGTATTTCCACCGGCACGAAGACTCATTACATTAGAACCTTCAAATCGTAAATAAGTATCCGTGTCAAAGTTAGGTACTACACCGCTATATCCTTCGGTAGCAGCATCATCTATGTAAAAGAAAGAACCAGACATAAAAATTGACCCTTGGGAAATAACATTATCTCCGGGGTCACCATCACCATCGTCTACGTCTCTAGCAAAAAATATTCTGTTGGCACTAGTGCTTGAGCTTGCCATTTCAAGACTATCCCAAAACACCGCTCCATGTATTCTTTGCCCGCTAGTAACAGATGCCCCAATGTCTACTCCAAAATCCATACTTTGATAGTTAGTTACTACTCCATAACCAGACCCACTACCACCAATTGCTTGGCCATTAAATCTTAGGGTTGGCGTGTTATGTAATACTTGAGGCTCAAATCTTCCATGTAACATTTCACCCTTAATAACAGCGTCATCAGCATGAGTAACACCATTTTTTCTTGCCCGAACAGTGACAACATTTGTGCTATTATTAACAGCTGAAACAAACATTACCTCATTATCAATTTTAATTTTTTGTCCTCTATGAAATTTATATGTGCCATCAACATCATCTACAGTAATAGCAGTATCAGTAGCATTTAACCCCGACCCCATATTAATTGCGGAAATTGTATATCCAGAACTTCCTTCAACATCTGATGAAAAAGATACTTTTTCACCTATAACTTTTAGAGTACTGGCTCTATCAGGTTGTTTTCCAGATACCCCTTGGGCAAATATAATACTACATTGAGGTTCTACAGCTGAAATAGTCGCTATTAATCTTATATTTTTCCTATACTTAACCAGACTTTCCCACGAGGTTTCATCTGCTAAAATTAAAACTCGGCTACCTTTAGTGTAGTAAAGTTTATAAACAGTACCTAAAGTTAAAGAACCATTACTACCAGCGGCTATATTTTCGTATTTTTTAGTTCCTATCCATACAGTTCCACCAGTCCAGTTGACTGATGTTGCAGTTTTAGATTCAATATCAAAAGTCATTACAGCAGATTCATTCAAGAACTCTGTTGGAAAGCTTTTTGTAAATGATTCAGCAGAACTAGCATCAGCGTATTGTGGTGCGTATTCAGCACCGGCTGCTGCTTTAGCATCTTCTGCTGCAGCTAAGTCATACCTTGTAAGAGAAAATCCATCTCCTTCATCATATGATACTTTGCTAATTAAGAAGGGTTGGTCTACATTGTTAGTTTGGTCTTTTATCTTAACTAAATCCCCCGCCCTAACAGGAACGTAAAATCTAACATCCTCCTCATCGCCATCAGTTAGTCCACTTCCACTATCCCATTTACCTATAACTTGACTTGTGGTTACAGAATTAGCATACAAATATTCACCAGTAGCGTTACCATTACTATCTAATTTATTTGCTACCATACCCGGCATGAATCCATAGTTTCTTGGGTTTTTACTGCCTGATAAATCTATTCTATCTTGACCACTAACACTGTCATAATTCTTGTCTACACTAGCTGGGGAATCTTCAAAATAAAATCTAGGAGGTCTATAAGTCATTACAGAGCCTCGAATAGTACTTTCAGTTCTTCTTTGTAAAGTTGCCATAATTCGTTTTACGGCATTTTCTGTACTCTCTTCATTTGTAGTGTCTATCATTACAGGGTTTTGATATTCAGTAGTCTCTAATGGAGTATATGTAAATACAAAAGTGCTACCAGACACAGAACCAGTCCATGTTCTAGGACTTGATGTAGTCCAATAAAGCTTTCCCGGATTTTCTGTAGCATCTAATAAAGAAACATCAATATGAGATATTAACATGTCTGCAGTTGTAGACCCTGAGAAATCTCCTGTACTAGCCTCAGTTTTATTCATATATTGGATTTTAGCTACTTTAGTAGCATGAATAGTTGCACTGGCTGAATGTGCGGCAGTTCCAGCTCCCGCAGCACCAGTATATGGATTATTCTGATTTCTATAAACAACTACGGTTGTAGTACCAGTTAAAGTTTTAACTTTTACATATTCAGAGTCTATTAGTAAAATCTGACCTATATACATAGTTACATTTGAGCTAACCGTACAAGAAGTGTCTGAACTTGTATCAGCTATAGTAGAAGCAACTGTAGAAATACTAGCATTTAACCATTCAGATTCTTCGATGTTTCCATTATCTCCTGTAAGATAACCCATCTTAAACACATTTGCAGTATTGTTTACATTATTGATGGTTCCGGCTCTTACATACATAAAGTCTGCACTGTCTGTACCTGATAACACAGTACCGCCTTTTCCATCTTCCCCACCTTCAGGAACAACAAATTCTTTGTAAGAAGCTCTTGCTATAGTATATGTATCAAATTTTTGGCGTTTAAAGAATCCATTAAATAAAGGTTGTCTTTGCCCTGTTTCTAAAAATCCCCCACTAGATGTTTCATTTCTACTTGGATGTTTAATAGTTAATCCATATGTAGAATCACCATCTGTCGCCCCACCTGTATTTTGAATATATGTTGGGGATGCACTAGGACGAGTCCCTCTTTTGAAATAATTGAAATAGGCTTTAGGTAAAACATTGCTTACGCTAGCATCGGTAAAGTTTGGGTCAACATAATAATCAAACCCAAAAGTTTCTTCGGAAGTTGCAGTGTTTGCAGTATGGGTATCTTGGGCTGCTAACTGACTTATTCTAGTTAGTATTGATGTGGGTCCACCGGAACTCATATCAAAATGATTGTTGTCTGCAGCCGTTACATTATGATTTGTAAGTGATTCATTAAATCTAGGGTCTGCTGCACTGCTTATATCACCGGCATTAGTATTTCCGGGACTTGTAATATTGGCAGAATGATGTGTTATTATAGATTTAAGTATCCCACTATTTCCCCCAAGAGCTGTTTCATACACTTCTTCATCGGCATCTTTAGCAGAAGTTTTTTCTAAAGCTAAATGTACGTCTGCTGTTTTATCTCTCTTATATCCATAGGTTCCAACAGTAGATTTATTTTTAATTTCTTGTAAATAATCTCTAGCCTTAATGTTAATGACTTGCCCAATGCCTGCTTGATGAGTATAATTTACATCTTCGATTGCCCCATAAAAATAAATTTGATGTGTCTCACCATCCTCAACATAAATTCTATCCATTGCTTTTACAACATTAGTATAAGGTCCTAATGAAGCAGGGTCCGCTGTCGCACTAAGACCAGAACTGTTACTATCTGCTTTAATAAAAGGGTCTGCCGCACTATTACTTATTGTAAGATTACAGGTCATTGGAGCACCCAATTTATCTGTTATTGCGGCATTTATAACCGAACTGACTGCCGGAGAAACTGCATCATATACATTAGTACTAGAATTGTATGTACGTTTTATAAACTGAATCCATGAACCACTTGCGGAAGTACCTTGCCAATAAAACGCATTTAACCGTCTTTTTGCTACCATATTATTGTACTCCTATGCAAATGCTACATCATCTCTAAATTTTGCTACACATTGTATACTATAAGTATATCTATCTTCCATACCCGGAGCAAGTGCAAATTGAAATTGTTGTATAGCTACTGGGTAAATACCACCACCCGTAGAAAAAGCCCCTGAAGTTGCTTGAGGTGTGGTTGCATCTCCTATCTCAAGCTGTAAATCTTGTCCTTCTTTTGTCGTCCAAGTTAATAGTTTTTCTTCTAAATAGTTTTTATAAGGAATATAATAAGTTTGGCTTCCAATAGTTAATGATTCCATACCTTTGAAAGCATAAGTGTTTCCTGAAACATCGTCTGTTCCTGATGAAGTATTAGATTGGTCTCCTCCTACAGCATCTACAAGACCAGACATAGTAATAGTAGGTCTAGTTGAACCTAAATCAAAAATTTCGGGTTCTGAAAAAGGAATTGCAATGTGTATAGGTGTTCTTGCATAAGCCAAAGTTAGTTGGTCTACTTTTAAAGCAAGCCTAACTGAAGCAGATGCATGAGTGTTGTTTCTTAGTAATACTGATAAAGGAGCTTCCATAAATTATATTTCTCCTACGGTGTTTTAAAAATTGGTATATCTTGCAGTTCACTGTAGTTAAGAGCATTAACTGCATCTGAATTTCGACCTGCAAAAATATTATTAAACATTTGTCCATTCAGTGCTGCTCCGCCATCAGAATTAGTAAGTGCTGGTCCTGTAGGGCCCGGAGTTTTCTCAGGTACTGCATATGCTGTTCCTAAAAAACCAATTCCCGCTGGGGTTGTTATTGGAGCTATTGGAGGGAATACCGCCCCTGCTCCAAGTATGGTAGCTCCAATTAACGCTTCTTTCACAGTTAAACCACGTTTTTTATCACCAACTATAGGCTCATCTGCAACACCTTTAATTGCGTTTATTATAGAGCCTGCAACAGTGTTTATCAAAACATCAAGAGAATTTATAAATCCTTCTTTAAGAAACTTTTGAATAAATCCTATAGGTCCGCCAGATGTGTCTAATATTTTTTGTATCCAGTTAGCAAACTGCTCACCTTTTTCTTGTGCCCATGGTATCCATGTCACCATACGTCTAATTAATTTGACAAAGTACGGCATCAGAGGTGCTAAAAAGGCATCTACCATAGCACCTAAAATTTGAAATATAGTACCTAAAACACCTGTAAACAATTGTGATTGTTTTAATAAAGAACCAATACTGAAGTTTATTCCCATCAATCCTGATGCTTTACCAGCCATTTTACCCAAAAGTTTTAACGTACCAATAGGACCAAAAGTAATTCCTTTTTCAATTCTTTTTTGGTTAGCTGCACTAAGACCTTGCCTACCTTTTTCACTGGCAAATCCTAACGTAGCAGCCCCAGCTCTCTGAGTCATCATTCCAGCACGACTCTGAGATATTTTCTTGTACACGTTATAAACTTTTTTACTTGTTACCGCCATTACATCCTCATGCGACTTTGATTTGCAGCCATTGCCCTAGCTTGCTCCTCTTGTTGTTTTTGATTTATTGCCATCTCAATTCCTAAAACAGTTTTTATTTCTGTATCGCTAAAATTCATTATATCTATCCATGGGATTCCCAGTTTTAATAACTGAAGAACCGTTAGCCAATACGTAAACAAAAGGCCTTCCTCTGGAGTCACCTCACCGGGACTCTTTAAAAAGGCCATTACTCTTTTTTTATTTCGTTAGGGTCTCCACCTCCTGCCCCATCATCTTCTTCACCAAAAGCATTAGGTACAATTGTCTCTAAAGCACTTCCTAAACGTTCATCAATTGAAGCCAAAAAAGCTTCTGTAGTAGGCCCCCAAGGAGCATCTACAACCATTTCTTTTATACATTCTTTTATATAAAAGTTACCATCAAATTTGTTTTCTTTTGTTTTTCCATCCCAAGCAAAACATTTAGATAGCAAATGATTTCTTTTAGTCCAAGATAATTGTTTTACTGTTATCTCAAACTCTTCACCCGTTTCCGGTATCTTTATTGTTATTGGCTTTGCTTCTACTGATACTTGATACTTTGACGCATCAAATTTACTATTCTGTGTCATTTGTCCTCCTTATGGGTACACTGGTACACTATCTCTTATTCTTATTTTTATACTTCTAAACAGCATGTCCACATCTACTTGAAACGGATTGTCTCCTGTAATACTGTGAGCAGCTGTATTAATAAATATACCTTGCGAGTTTATTGCATTTGAACCTGCAGTAGGTCCTGCTGAATCTGAACTTGATGTAGGTATATCAATTAATATAAAATCATTAGTTCCTCTTTCAAACTTTAAGCTAGCTGTAAAACCAGCTCTAGCAGTAGCTGCGGAAGTTCCACCATAATCACCTTCTAATAACAACTGTCTAAATAATTCCAAAGCCCCATCTTGACTTGCGTCACCATGGGCAGCACTTGAAACAACACTTGCGTCTGGTAATGCTACTGTTGCAGACATAGAGTATTCTCTAGCCCCTTCCCTAATTTCGTAAGGACCTCTAGCTCTAGCTCCCTGTCTACCAATATAATATCTTGGTTCTTCACCATTTGAAATTGATAATGAAAAACTTCTTATTCTAGCAAATTCTTGTCCGAAGAACTTTATAACCCCCTCAGAAAAGTAATATGGTTGAGTTGTTGGGTAAGAAGCGGTGTTCAATGCTGTATGAGAACTAGCTCCTCTGTTGACATCTGCGTCATCAATTGGTTGCATAAGACCCCATCTAGGCATATTATGTACAACATTAGCCCCACTGTAAAGATTAGAGCCTACAGTAGTCTGACTTCTTTGGTTATGTACCATATTTAAGAAGTTTACACTGTCCCAAGACATACTAACCATTCCGCCCTCTTCAGCAGATATAGAACAAGAACCAACCATCCCACCTACATATCTTCTATCAAAATCATACCCTCCAACTAATGAAGAGTTTGGAGAAGTTTCTGTACTGTCTTTCATATGTACATGCCATGAGACTGTATCTAAATCGTTTTGTTCAATAATTTCATGAGAATAATATCCCACCGAACTAGTAATTTGTTCAGTTGAAGCACCTGAATCATGAGCAAACTGCAGTGGGTGGTCTAATTTATAATACCCATCAGCAGGTTCAGAAATAAGTCTTCGTACTTCTGATTTAGTAGACGACCCATCATCTATATTTATATAATTGCCTGCTGTCATACTTCCATTAGAAGAATGAATAAAAACATCTCCTTTTTTAGCTGCAGAAGACAATGTGTCTGACGTTGATGCTAAACCACTTGATGGAGTAGTAACTATACTACCAATTGGGAATCTTAATGGCCACCCATTTAATAATGAAATTCCACTAATAGAACCTACTAAAGATTGTGTTCCGGGATATGCAATAGTAAAGTTTCTTTTAGATGTTGTACTAAGAAACCTTCTTCCTTCAATTGTCATTTCTGGGTCCGGTACATCAATAGTATCGTAAATACCCGGTATAAAAGTTATGAATTTGTTTTTGTCTTGCCTTATTAAAGTAGCAGCATCAGCAGCTGCGTATGGAGTACTAGATGTTTCTTTTACATCATCATTATCAGCATGATAAAAAGCAAGGGGTCTATCTAACAACAGTGTATTAGTAGCGTTGTTCCCAGCATCAGACATAGCTTCTATTTTTCTAACTTCATGTTCATCTATAACAGCAGCACCAGCAGCACCTCCAGCATCATTATCAAAACCAATCATAATAGAATCTCCAACGGCTAAAGTTCCACCAGTTACTGTATCTATAGTAATAGACCTGTCTCCAGCTTGGGCACCATTAGTTTGATTTAATTTAGCTGTAACTCCAGAAACGTTAGCTTCTATCATCTCAGGGTCTCCGCCCTGAGCTGCTTCAGCAGCGAATGTTAGTTGTGCTTGGTCGCTTCGATAAACTCCCATATTATATTACCTCATTATCTAGTTATATTATTATTATACTTGTTTAGTAAGAAGTTTCTAATAGAACTCCCATATTTTCTAAATCAATATCTATAGTGCCTGTCCAAACATTAGCTTGTTCACCCACTTCTTCAGAAAAACTATCAAAAGTAACACGTTGAAAATTAGTTAAAGAATGCATTCTTGCATGACAAATGCGTCTTACTTCTAACATTAAGTTATATAGTCTTTGTCGACTAGTTAAGGTGTATAACTCTAACTCAACAGAATAAGTTCGGTTACCATACTTTCTATTGCCGATAGGTTCTTCTGACATTGCTGGAGAAGAAGTTCTACCTATAATGTGGTCTCCAGCATTTAAATCAAAACGATAGGGTTGATTTTCCCCATTTACGGTAGTCAATGATGGTTTTGTTACATTAGATGCATTCCATTGACTATTTAATTCTGACATTATTGCATCTATAGGTATGGGCTCATCAGGCATTAGAACACCTCAAATCCTCTCATATTATCGAGAGTTTCTTCTATGTTTTCTTGCCAAGAGTTTACTCGGCTACTAATGTCGTATCTATCCATACCGCTTACAACAGAACCACCAAAATCAGCATTTTTAGCTATTTCAGTCGCTGTAATCATTTTAGCAATATCTTGAACCATACCACCTTCTCGTACGTCTGTATGAATATCTCTTCCATAAAGATAAGTAACTTTTACAGGCATGGTAAATTCTCCACCACCCCATCTCCATACAGGAGCGTTATAAGACTGAAATCTAGCGGGAAGTAAAAAATATCTAGAAAAATGTACCATATTAGTATCGGGTACTAAAAAGTAATCATTTTTTCTACCTTGTGTCTTTGTGTCCCAATTAGCTCCATTCCAAACTTGTAAACTTAGAACTTTATAAGCATCAGCTCTATCTAAATGAAAACCATTTAGGTTAAACTGTTGGTATTCGTCTACAACAATATTAGGTCTCCAAGATTTTCTAGTCCTCATATCAATATAAGACTGAGCTTCCATTATAAATTGCTCTACGGTAGATTTACTTGGAACTGTAGAACTTGTAAAGTCAGTACCACTGAGAACATTTTTAAGTTGCATTAACTCATAAACGTCCTTAGTCGTACAGTAAGCTGCATAAGGTCTCATTTGTATACGTTTTATTGTAGGGGCAGTGGTAACACTAGCAGTACTTACTCGAACATAATATTTGGTTTCACCATTTATTGCATCTGTTGCCCAATCACTAAGTAAATTAGCCGGAAATATTTCAGCACCATCTTTATCAAAGGCATATTGACCACCTTCATTATCATCTGGGTCTATTTCATATCTACCTGAAGCTGGAACAAATGTTGTCCAAGCACTTCCATTATAATATTGCCATGTTAATGCTCCTAAACTTCCAGCCGTATCTACATCAAAAACAGCCATATCAAACTTACTGTCATGACCTAGATATAAATAATGACTTGATGCACCCAGAATGGAGAAAGAAGTTCCAGCAGGGGATTGTGCTTCTAGTGTAACGTCAGTATAACTACTTCCGTTATGTGTAAAAACTTTATCAAATACTGCTCCAGCAGTTGTAGCCATTTATATCTCCTAGGAGTCTTTATCTCCTGTGTTACCTTTTATTGCTTCTTTGGCTGCTTCTACAACTTCTTCTGGAACTCCGCCCTCATTTATTACTTCAGGGCTGTCGTCTTTTCCTCTAAGGTACATTAGTACACCTTGTAGGTTTTGTACTTGTCCGACTAGTTGTTCTCTGTGTGCATTTACTTTGTTTAGTTCATCGACTAAAGCTTCCATCTTTTCAGTAACTGCTTTTAAATCACTTTGTACATCTATCTCTGCCATGTTTCTTTTCTCCTTCTATTTCTTTTTACTTTTTTATTTTAGGATGCGTCAATAATAGCTATCCAACTAATGGAATCTCCATCATTTTCTGCATCAGCATATATAGTATTTAGTTCTACGTAAGCAGAGTCTGCTGCTCCAAGTGAACCAATATCCATTGTCCAAGTCTCATGTCTTTCTAATTTTTTACCAACGTATGCCACAGGGTCACCACTACTAATAGTTGATTTCCCTATATATACAGGTCCTCTATTTTTTCTGCCTCCTGTAATTTCTATCCATCTTACTTTACTTGCAGCGGAAGAAAGTTGAACCTCTGTTCCTGAAGTACTTACTGTTGTTGTTCCTGTTTCTATTAACATAAAATCCTCCTAATTATAATGGTCTATATACGAAAGAGTCATTACTAGAGTATTAGTACTATAATTTCCATCAGACCCGCTGTAATTAGCTGTAGTTAAAAACCTCAAACCGTTCCCTTCAGATAAATAAAGAGGGGTGTCTTTTGTAATAATATCTTTATAATTATCTGCAGCTATTTCTTCTTCATGGCATAAGAAATGAGCCATGTCTGCAGCACCTGCTTCAGTCATATTAACATACGGGGTTGTAGTGTTAATTGCATTAGCAGTAACAAAACTTCCTTGGAAACTACTATGAGTTGAATAATAGTTATTATTTACTTTCCATTTTCCAGTCGAAAGTATAACATCTATGTCATATGTAGAAGACTCATGTTCATTTGTAGCTCTTAAAAGTTGAACTTCCCATAAATGTCCCCAAGGAATCCAGATATCAAAAAGTCCGGGGCTTTGAGCAGTATACCCTCTACCTATACTACCATCATTACTATTTACCGGGTGTTGTACGGTCATTGGAATTGAAAATTCACAAGTTTTTAAATTTGGTATTGCCATCTAATTAATCCTCCATTGACTCAAAGGAAACGATAATGTCGACTCCTCTATTTGCATCTTGAGGCATAAATCCTGATGATTTAGCATTAGCTGTAAGTGAATCCCCCTCAACCATATAAATAGGTCTATTTAGTAATTCAATTGGTTTCCCCATTGGAACTTTTACCCCTTGAGCAAGTCTCACTGAAGCATCATTCCCTGTAGGTGTAACAGCGGCTGAACCTGCAGTGTCATTTACTGCTCCTAAACCTGCTAGACTTACATTCACATAAGTCCCGGCTGCTTCAGGATTTGTAGCCATTATACTATTTACTTTTAATACTCGGTCAGAAGGACACTCAAACAAAGTATCCTCTGTTCTAGAGCTTTGCAAAATAATTAAACTTACAGCTAGGTCACGAGTAGAATAAGATGCCCCAGAACTATCACCACCATCAAACCGTCTAAATCTCTGGGGAACAATATTTTTACCCCCATCAGGCATAACTATAAATTGTTGTAGGTGGTTCCTCTCATTAGTACTGGCTGAGGAGGAACCAGCTAAAAGGTAAGTGTTACCATATCCTATCATACCTGAATAATTACTGTCACAATGGGCAGTTATAATCCCAACGTCTCCCGGCTCACATGATTGGTCCATCATATTTGCCAGCCATACTTTAGAACCTTGGATAGGATATCCTCTGTAGGAGTCTGTATAACCACCAGTAACTTCGTGTACTTTACCAAAACCATAGTTATTAGGAGTAGATTGATAATTGTGACCATCAAATGTTTTTAATGGGTTTGTTTGGTCAACATTACCCCAAAAACTTGAAATATTTGCAAAGTTACCAGAACCACCCATAGAAACTGACATATCATAGTTCCCGATGTCTGGGTTAACTTTGTAACCTAAAGCACCACTTCCAGAACTATCAGTTTGAAATTCAACTTCGTCATAAACCAATGTCATAGCATCCGAATTATAACTCATACTTGTTGTACTTCTTCCTGAATCATATGCTTGTGCATTCATGATAAAAGTATCTGAAAGAGTATATCCATAGATAGATGTAGCTGTGGGATGGTCCCAAGAAGTTGTTGTAGCGTTAGGAACTACTCTTGGACTAACAAAAACAACCCCATTAGTTTTTAAATTAAAGCCTAGAGTTCCTACATGTAACTCTGATATTGCTGCTATATTTGGATTTGCCATATTGTTTCTCCTATATGTATATTATATTATACTATCTTATTTTCTAAAAGTTATTGCATACCGAAAATTAGTGAATATGCTAATGCTTGACCAGCTGAAGCTCCACCACCTGCATATGAACTAACATCGGACGCTGGGATAGTTTTCATTGTTCCACCATCGTTTACTACAAAACCATCTGTGTCGGCAAGTGTTATTGAACCACCTACAGAAGTCCCGCCATCAAGTAAGTTTAGTTCTGCAGCTGTCGCTGTTACGGCAGTTCCATTTATAGCTAGTTTACTGGTACCAATATTGAATGTAGCATTGTCTTCTACTCTAGCTACTTCTGTACCATCGTATTGTTGGAATATAATATCTTTAGCGTCTGTAAGAGGTTTTATAACTACGTCACTAGAAGAGTTAGCAATGTTTAATTTATTGCCTACTAATCCTAAACTAGCGTTGTCTTCTATACGGATAACCTCTGTTCCGTCATATTGTGAAATAACTAAGTCGTCTGAATCAACTGCTGGTTTCATTATTACTTCGCCAGCCGTACCATCTAAATCAAAAGTAATTTGGTCAGTACCACCATCTTGAAGTTTAATATCACCAGTTGTAGAGTTTAAGTGTAACTCTCCAGTTGAGTCTATAGATATAGGCGTTGCTGCAATAGTTAATCCTGTAGTTCCATCGTGTGTAAATGTAGCATCGTTACCAGCACCTAAACTTAGAATGGCAGAATCGGATAACAACATTAAGTCGTCCCCTATAACAGCGTCTAGTGCAACACTTAGTCCACCATCAGTTTGTAAAGAACCATCAGTTGTAGACGTTGCATTTGTAGTGTCATCTGTTTTTATTATGCCACTAGCTGTAATTGTGGATGATGTTAAAGCTGCAGTGGCTAATGTCCCACCAGCAACTGTTAGTGTATTACCACTATGAGTTAAAGTTACATCTCCATTGTTAAAGTTTACTACTCCGCCTGAAGCCAAAAATAAATCTGACCACATCAAACTGGTAGTTCCTAAAGCAGTACCATCACTGGTTCCGGGAGAAAGACTATTCTCAGCTAACTCTACTTCTTTAGCGTTATTAGCATAGAAGTTTATTTTGTTAGCGTCTTCAAAATCTATTTTAGTCTGGTCGTCCTCACCAAGTTTTATGTCTGTAGCGAGTAAGGAGGTTATACCTGTTTGGGCTGCGTCAACATTTAATGTATTTGTAGATAGTGTTATACCTGTCCCTGCTGAAAAAGCAGTTTTAGACATAGCAATAGCTGCAGATGCATTAATGTCTGCATTAACAATAGCACCATCAGTTATATCATCTGATGATAATGCTGCTTGTGCTGGTTCTTTTCCTACAAATCCCAATTGTTTATTCCTCCTTTATTATTATACTTAGTTTTTAACTATCTATACTGTCATCCCAGTCACTTCTTTTAGTCCAAGTGCCACTATCGTAGTCATACTTGTCCCCATAATAGTCACTAGGAACATTAGTTACATTCTCAACTATAGTAGAGTTACCACTATGTAAGTCACCAATTATTAACTCTGGTGGGTCTCCTACTGTTATTTGGTCAGATGTAACAGTTAATGTTTTATTATCAGCATAAACATATTTTACTCGTTTACTTTGGTCTGTTGCATAACCATTAGCTGTTGTCCATCCTGATGAAATTATTATCTTACTCATTTGTTTTCTCCTATTCTATTCTTTATATTCGTGGTGCATTAATTAATATAGTTGAAGCTGTTAGTGCTTTACCAGCATGTACTGTTCCAGAAGTTGTTGTTAGTGCACCACCATCAGTAACATAATAATGGCTTCCAATTGTTAAAGAACTTTGACCTGTACCAATACCACCTGTAGTTGTCACCGTGCCCGTGGCTCCATCTGAAATTGCCGAATTAGCTATACCTATAAAGTTACCAGCATTATTAGGTACTACTGGTAATATCCCAATCGTTCCTAATGTACCTGTTTGAGGATTAAAGGCTATAAAACTTTTGTTTGAATTAGTATCATAACAAGCTGATAGATAGTTTATGTATCCTCCACCAGTATCCCCATTTTCTGGGGCTATCATTGCAACAGAACTTACGACAAACTCAGCACTACTACCTGTACCAGATATTTCTCCCACCGAAACTACCACCCCACTATAACCGTTAAAAATAACAATTTTAGCTCCATCTGGGTTATAATGTCCATGAATATACTGACCATATGCCATGTCTGCTGGTAAATTATTACTATTATAAACTGCTTGAGTGCCCGCTGTGATAGAGCCTGAAGCACTTGTAAAAGGTATGGTTTCTAATCCCCCTGAGTATCCTTGAGAAGCCATAAGATTTATATTTTTAACTGGGTCGTGTATAACCGAAACTGGTTGAGAACTTTGTATTTGTGTATTGTTTAGTTGAACAGCTGTACCTGCTGTTAAAGTACCATTCCCGCCACCATCTGGGTCAAAAGATATAGATACTGCATAAGGATAATTACTGTTTTGTGTATCCCTATAAACAACCATAGCTCTTTCATCATTATCGTCAAAACAAATACCCACACCATTGTCCCCACTTACATCATGTGCGTATAGTTGTGTATTAGTGACTGGTAAGTTAACATCATTGTCACTACTACCCCTTACACTAACAGCTGTCATGTAAAGTTGATTAGAATTATCGGTATCTTCAAAAACAATAATAACTTTGTTGTGAGTTGAGTCAAAACAAACAGCAGCAAATCTTTGTGAATTGTCTATTGATTGAGCACTACCTTTTGTAATTGTATTTGAAGCTGCATCATCTACTGTAAACGTTACAGACCTTATACCACTAGATGTAGTATATACCCACAAAAATCTATCAACATTAGTATCGTATATTATCTCTCTTGCTGGTTGTAAAGTCATTGCTGCACTTTCAGCTACAACAGGAGTACCAAATGATAGTGTATGATTAGCAGCACTTGTTATATGCCCAAGTGCTAGGGTTGCGTAACTACTATTACCTCCGTCTCTATAACCAACGGCAATTTTATTATTGTCTGGGTCAAACCCAACAGATGTGTAAATAGAGTTTCCACCACCCGGCTCTATTCTAGTACCACCCGGACTTGAAAATGAATTAAAGTCTGCACCAGCTTGAAGTGGGGCAGCTGTTTTTATTTTTCCATCTGATTCTAAGGCTACTAAATCCCCAGCTGAAATTGCCCCATCAGCTACAGCATCAAAAGAACTACCACCACTACCAATATATGTGCTTAAATCAGAAGCAGGTATTTGCTTAGTGGTTGTTCCATCAATTACAATAAATGCGTCTGCATCGGCAAGAGTAATTGAAGAAGTAGATTTAGCAGAACCATCTAAAAGATTTAGTTCTGACGCTGTTGTGTTTACACCATCTAAGATATTTAATTCAGCCGCTGTAGAAGTAATATTAGTACCACCAATGTCTAAAGTTGTAACTGATAATTCACCAGCTACTGTTACTATGTTTCCACTAGCAGTTAAGGTTATTAAATCTTCATCGCCCACAGGACCAATCGTACCTGTAGTTTTTATTACTAATCCACCATCGT
>VTLG01004049.1_pt1 | contig 43695 bp, 40 predicted proteins | sample 4694571 | NCBI WGS metagenome assembly VTLG01 (sample SAMN12604809, study PRJNA352737) | marine metagenome | biome: ENVO:00000447; feature: ENVO:00000209|ENVO:00000569|ENVO:01000036; material: ENVO:00002151; isolation source: viral sequences binned using virsorter ...
TCACAAGTAAATTCAATATTTCTTGAACGCATAAATTGAATATGTTCAACAGAAACAACTCTATTTCCTAGAGATTGTTGTTCAATTACAGGAGTAACTCTATATCTAATACCAGTTCTACTTTGTCTTGTTGTAGTTGTTGTGGTAGTAGTAATAGTTCTACGTTGTTGCTGTCTACCTTTACCACCGCCACCTCTCCAGGATCCTACATTAGTAACTGCATTAGTTCCTGTCCAAGTAGTCTTCCAAGCATTCCAATGAATAGGTGAGAAACCATTTTGATCAGCATTATACTCCCTAAGAGTAGTCATGAAGTTACCTTCAACTGTTGGTCCTTGAATAGGATTCAGTGAAGTAGTATCTACCCAGTTATCAGATTCAGGATATAATTGGATATCACCTGTGTATGTGAAGACGTTAAATGGGTTAACGTTTTCCACAGCTGATGCATAAGGTTGATCAATAAGAACAGTAGATGAGTATGGAAGTGTTATTATATCGTCAGTTTGTTGTACATTAGTAGAAGATCCAGCATAAGTCAATGGGACTTGAGTGGTATAGTGAGCAGGTCTCATCTGACCTCTCTCAAAATCTAATGAAACTCTATAGTCTGGATGTAAGGTATCACTAGTAGAAAGACTTGCAAAGTTATCTACAATAAAACCATTCTTAAATCTACTGAGACCACTAGTATCTCTTATCTCCATACTTGCAGTTTCACTCTCAAGTAGTGAAAGCTGAGTATAATATTCTAGAGTCTTAATTCTATCTTCTAAGACTTGAATATCTCTAAAAGTATATCTCTTGAAATTAGTTTCTTCAATAGTAATATCATCATCAACATCGAAGACATAAGGAGCGTACCTTACAGTAGCCAAAAGCATAGCATCTTCAGTATCTTCTGGAGCTTGTGCTCTAACAGCTGGTGCACCTTTGATGACCTGAATAAAACTATCTTTATTCATGAAGACTTTATCAATTCTTCCAAGGTAATGTTGAAGACTTAAAATTGTAGTATCACCTATTCCTGGAAGTCCAGACATATTACCAGTAAATGCTCTAGCATCAAAGTCTAATTGCTTAGTTGCACTTAAAGTCCAAGGAGAAGCCTGTGAACCAGATCCTGTAAGCTTTTCAGGTACAATGGGTCTAAAGTCAATATAATCTCTTAATGGATCGCCATCATACTTAGGTATAATTTTATAATCTGCTGTAGCATAAGAATCAACTGTATATGGATTAATACCAGCAGTAGTTAAGAAACGATCAAATATTACAAGAAGTTTGTGGCTGGGAGCAGCAAATCCTGCTTTTCTAACAATGGTCGAATAATCATAGAACTGATCTCTCTGACCATTATCAAGATCGAAATCTGAAGTTATGTCCTTAGATCCACCATTAACACTACCTAGAACAATTTTAAGAGTAGCATTAGGTCCAGTAATGGTTTCACCATCAGTAAACTTATCATCCTCAATGGGAACAAAATAAATGTAGTTACTTGTAGTAGATACAATTCTTGCTCTAGATCCTGAAGTATCTCCAGTGATAACTTCATCGATATCAAGAGTACCAAGTAAATTAGTATATTGGAAATTAGGAATTATTGGATCATTAGCATCCTTAGATTCATATATTGCTTTAATCTTAAATACATCACCACAACCAAGAGCTATACGACTATCTTCTATTCTATGTCCAAATCCAGTAAGAGCCTGAGTTAATCCATTAATAGCACTACCAGTAGTATCCTCAACCTTAAGGATCTTCATTCTTTCAGTAGTCTTTGATTTAGCAGATCTATTGGCACTATAAACTGTTCCAATAACATCTACAGAAGTTACACCACTAAGACCAGTAAGAGCAACGGTCTGAGTGTTCGTTGCGGTTCCACTAATAGTAAATCCACTTCCTGCCTCTAATATATCACCGTCACCTGTACCAGCAGTAACTATAACTTGGAAATCATCATTGTCACCAGCATCTCTCCATAAGAGACCAGCACCACAGTCAATGGTTACATTACCACCACTAACACTTTGGCTCTGAATGCTAGTTCTAAAATAACCAGCAGGGTTTTGAGTATTGTTATTATTAGTATTCTTTACTGCAGCAAATCCTAAATTAGTAAGAAGCTTCTTATTAGTAGCCTCTTTTATTTCAGGACGAGTTCTAATTATACCAGAAGTAATAGCACCATTAGCAAGTGTAGTTGCACCCAAACGAGTAATATTAAAATTATAGTTATCAGTAACAGCTGTTATCTTAGCCCTATGAGAAGCACCATTGTTTGAAAATTCAATAATATCATTAATTCTTAATTGTGATAGGAAGTTAGAAAGAGTTGCTGTAACTGTAGCACTACCACTAGAGTGTCCTGAGATAATTGGTCCTGAACCAGGAAGTATAACCTGAACATCTAATAAAGCATCAGCAGTTCCACCACCGCTACCAAAAGCATAAGATTTAACATCACCAAAACTATAGTTCTTAACACCACTACCTGCAACAGTAGCAAATGTAGCACCATTAGCATTATTAGCTTTTAGTACATCCCCTGGTACAAATGTACCATTGGTTTCATAAAGATATCCAGTAGTACCAGATCCAGACTGAATAAATCCAGTAGCACCTGATGTAGCACCATATACAAGGTTACCATTAGTCCAAGTAACACTACCTGTAGTGGTTATCTTAGTATAAATCTGAGTATCTACAATATTAGCTCTATATCTTGTGGTAGCAGTATTTTTAGTACCAGATTCATAAGCAAAGTTAATAACTCTTGCCTTACCAATAACAGTACCAGCAGGAGTACCTGGTGTACCTGTTACCTCATCTCTTAACTCAATAATTTCATATATGTAAGGTGCTTGGTGAGCATTTGTCATAAAGACATAGTTACCAAAGCTTGATGTTATTGATTGATTCTGAACAGTATCAAAAGTTCTTGGTTTCGCTACATCCTTATAAGACGTAGATAACCTTTCAGTTCTATATCCCTGAACATATGCAGCACCAGAGGATAATTGAATAGCAATATTATCTTCAGTCGCAGTATTCCCATCTGATGTAGTAGCACCTTCTGCATATACACCATTATTAAATCCATCGTCAAGATTTTCTCTTGCAGTTACGCCAAATTTCTTAACGTAATAATCTCCAGATTCTTCTTTAGTTCTAGTAGCAAGGATGTCATTAATAAATCCTAAATCACTACGCTCAACTTTCTTTTCAATCTTACCAGTATTAGTTCTGAGAAGTTCAATAAAATCAGCAGAGTTAGGATCTGAAATTGCCTTCTTAACTAATGTAAGATTAATTTTAAATCTGTCTGCACCTGGGGCAGAGAAGTTTGTACTGCCAACTGCATTATCGTATAGAGATGCATCTTCATCAGCAGTAATAATTCTTTCTTCTACTTTTAAACCAACCTTATATGAAGGTGTAGTACCATATTGGTCTAGAATTAGAGTTTGATCAGTTACATTAGCAAAATATCCTCTAACATAATAAACACCAGCACCAACGTTAGCGGTAGAACCTCTTGAATTGGCATTAGAGTTTAAGAGCTGTGCAATAGGCGTTCCAGCAGCAATAGTTGTAGAGGCGTAAGTAATATCACTTTCACAAGTAAAAGTTTCACCGTCAGTGAACGTATTCGTGACATTATCGTCTGCTTTTTGTAGGAAGTTTACGTAAAATGTAATATTGTTCTTAGTTGATGTAGTAGCACTAACAGAAAATAGAATACGGGCACGAACACCAGATGTTGAACCTTTAATAATCTGATTATCAAGAGCAGTTCGATATAATTCTACATCAAGGTTTAAATAACTGTTCTGTATGAGGATACAAGGAACATCATTATTAAGGGTAACTCCACCAGGAACTACCATAGAACCTTCTTTATAGACACCCTGACCGAATGTGTCTATCTGATTTTGCAGGAGACTCTGGAGTGTAGTAAGTTCTCTAGCCTGTACTGGGTACCCAGGCTTAAACAATACTTTTAGGAAGCCCTTACTCGCGTCAAAGTCGTCGTAATAAGGAGCTATGTTCAGGTTCGTATTCTGTGCCATTTAGAATTCAATTACTACTTTGAGCTCTTCGTTTTGATCCGCAGATCTTGTGATTGGGATCCTATTATCTATGTAAAGTACTTCACCTGAGTTTAGTTCAATCTCTTCGTTGGCATAGCCAGTTACGAACGAAAGACCTAACTCATACACAGAAACACCAATAGTGATCTGTGAAAGAGGAACAGAAGATGTTCCAAATGTTGCATCAGGAGTTGCTGTATATGAAGTTGTTCCACCTGTAATCTGATTTGATCCAGAGAATGCAATTATATTTCCATTAACAGTACCATCAACTGAATCCTGATAATATTTCAAAACTTTAGTTGTTGCATCATATGAAACCACAAATCCTTTTGCATTCGTAGAAGCTTGTGTAATGGTTTCTCCTGTTTGGAAGCTTCCACTAGGAGTACCCGTACCAGCCTGAGGGAAGATCATTGCTTTAACAGCAGATCTTGTATTCTGACTGCAAACAGTGGTTGTATTGTAATCATATGGATTCAATACCAATCCAACTCTTCTGTAAGATAGATCGTTAGGGAAATCAACAAATGCACTAGTAGTCTCTAACTTACTAGTGAACATTAGACGATAAGAACCCAATTCTCTTACAGCATCAGCTCCATGTCCTTTATTTGGTGGAAGTACCACGTCAAGATTTGCACCTGTACCATTTCCGATGTTTGGTATAAGTGCAGCTTCAATTGAAGCAAAACTGTATCCACTACCTGCCTGAGTTATGGTAACAGCAGAAATAGAACCAGAAACAACTGTTACTGTACAAAGTGCTTGTGTTCCTCCATTAATAGCATAATCGCCACGAATAGGAACATTAGTGTAAGTACCGTTATTGTAACCAGCACCAGCTGCTTCAATAACAACAGTGTCAATGGAACCTGGGTTTGCTGCAGATATAACCAAAGAGTTTGATAATACAGGAACGAATTCTGAAGTAACAAACTTTAGAATGTTATCAGCGTCAATAGTATAAAGATATTTCCATCTATATGAATATACACCTGGACTATCTGATGTTTCAATGATAGTTGTTGATGTACCAGTTGGTTCTACCAATGAGGGTCTTCCTCTTGGGTAGTCTGGACTTTCACCATTGTAAAGACACTTATAGACATTAAAGTCTGAGTTCATTACATAGAAGTTACTATCATATAATCTGGATGCACCATTTGCAGTGGTTTTTGTAGGAGCATAATCTGGTTTGTACATTGAATATGTACGTCCAACTCCACCAGTTGTCTTAGTAGGGTCAATCCAGTCAACTCTAGGAACTACTAGAGCAGTATCAGAAATATCAACACGCTTAAAGGCAACGGAATCTTGATAAACGTTTCTCGCATACTCGAAACTATCAATTGGTTCACCCTGTGGAGGTACGTCAGACGACCCCCAGGTTTTTGCCCTACCAACGAACATAAAAACTTTATTAGTCGTTAGAAGAGTATTCCTGAAGCTTTCGGCAGCGTAGATTCTAAATTTATCAGTGACTAATGCCATTGCTTGTAAGCTTTATTGGTTATTTATAATGATCTCAGACGAACTTCTGGAAGAAGTGAGACGTTTCCGCTAGTACTCCGCGTAAATGGGTACTGAACAGTAAATGTAGTAGATGCAGTGACTGTAACTGTGTATGAACCATCAAATCCATCACCACTAGTGTGATCAAGATATATGGACATTCCAGTAGTTAAATTATGATTACCACTAGTAGTTACAGTACATGTTGTACCTGCAGAAGCATATGTACCAGTGCGAACTACTATTGCAGAAGCAGTGGTTCCCATATATCCCCTACCGTCTGTTGCGACTGTAAGAGTATTTGCAGATGTATTCTTAGCACCATAGAGAATTCTCTCTACAAGCCATCCTTTAACAGCATCATAATATGGAATAAGCACTTCCCCTTCGTCTGGGAATCCATATCTCTGAGAAGTGTCATACCAGACATTCTGAAGATTTAAAGTAGTATCAGTATCACTAATAGATGTAGTTAGGTAAGAATTAGCAAGCATACCAGAATTAGATATAATTCTATTTCTTTGCTTCCTCTCAACATCTACGGGGTGTACTGGAAGTACTGTTGGTACTTGTGTATAATTATTACCACCTTCAAGGTTAATAACACTCAATACCTTACCACTTCCAATTTCAATAGTTGTTTCAGCAGATGCACCTTCTCCACCTCCACCTTGGAAGTAAAGAATTGGTGGAACTTCATAATTAGAACCAGGATTGGTTATTTGTATCTGTGTCACTTTTCCAGCTGTCACAGTAGCAACAAACTCAGCAGGAGTTGGTCTTAACCCAGTATATTCATAACTGTCAATAGAAGTAGAACTAGAAACCGTTGCAATTAAACGATCTTCACCCTCACTATTAACTAGCATTCTATCACCAGGATCAAGTGAATTGAATGTATTGCTAATCAAAACATCAGAAGGAGATCCAGTAAAGATATAAAGAGCACATTCAGATCCTGCCCTTGGTGCTTCACTAAATTCAATAATAGATCCCCTTAGGTCATATGCAACTCCAGGTTCTTGGAATATACCATTAATAAAGATCATCAAGTTATTTGATGCTATGACAGCAGCATTATCACTCTCAAGTGAGAATGGTTCATTATCTTGCTTCATAGTAAATGTTCTCTTATTATTGTCAAAGTAAGGTGCAATATCATCGAGAAGAGTCATCTTACCAAGATAGAAACCATAGAAGTCCATTCCAGGAATAGGTGCTTCTGTAAATGTTATTGTGCTTCCAGTATATGTGTATGCAGCAGTACTACCTTTAACCTGAAGAGTGCTGTTTAAGAATAATAAGAAATTATCAGATGCAGGTAATGCTTGAGTAGATCCACCAACCTGCGCAGTAAATCCTGTATCAGTACCATCAAATGTTACTGTACTTACATTGATCTGGAACTCTGGTGAGTTGCTCGCAGTCCTAGTAACACTATTGAGGTTTCCAGAACCACCAGCTGTAGTACCAACAGCAGTAGTAACAATAGCAAAGAGAGTTGAGATGGTAGAAGCAACATTTTGGCAGTCATTAGTATCATAAACATTATTTCCACTATCATTAGTAATTGTAAGATCCTTAACCTGAGTTCCCTTAGTGTATGAGTTAGTAGCAACTGTAATATTACGCATTACCTCACGAGAGATATCTCTAGCGTGATTGAATACCTGTACAGATTGATCTTCTTCTCCAGTTAAATGAACCGTAGAGACATAGAAATTTGCTGCATCATAAGTAGCATCATTTCCACCAAATTCAACGTTATCTGCTACAGCATCAACGATTAACTTAGTATCACGAATACACTTCTCATAACTTGGTACTTGGAACAATCCATTGTTAGCGATCATTCTACCATAAGCAGTTGTCGCAATGAATTCAAGATTATCACGCATCAAAGTACCAGCATCAGCACCTTGGTCATATTCATATACACCTGTAGTCACAATTCCTCTTGTGACAGCTGTAGAAGTGGCACTTACGAATGTATGTCTATCGCCAGACTTAACAGCACCAGCATTAGCAGTTACAAACTTATGAATATAATTACCACCTGCAATAACTGAGTTACTTAATGCCGATTGGAACTTATGCTTGTAAGTATTTGAAGACTGAGAAGCAGTTAATATATCAAGACTAATTGTTGTACCAGTAGTTGCAATAATAGGAATTGCAGTATCATAATATGGATCACGTTTCTTAACAAATGGAGCAATAGTAATACAATTAGGTGTGGCACCAAGATACGTATGAGTAGTTGTATTAGTTGAAGGTGTTTCAGTCAGAACCTGAATATCAAATGTGTTATATGTAACATTTGATACTTCCATAAATTCACCACTTGCAGGATCTTTAAGTGTGATACCATCTGCAACACCACTAACAAAAGTGTGAGGTGCAGTATTAGTAGAAGGAACTACATCAAGAACTTTAACATCAACTCTGTTTGGAGTTACACGATATACCTTTAACCACTTACCACTTGCATAATCAGCAGATCTTGGATATGCAGTAGCATTGGTTGTTGCAGCAGTTCCAACATTAACTGTAATTGTAGTAGCAGTTTCTGCAGTAATTTCTAAAGGCTTATTATATGCAGGGTCAGTATAACGAGGATATGAATGTTGTGTAGCATGTTGATCTTCAGCACAAGTAAACTTCAGAGAACCTGCAGCAATAGTTGCTTTATTACTTGTAGTGTAACTATGTGATCCTATTGTTAGTTGTAAATCACCAGTAGCAGGAGTATATGTAGCAGCAGTTACATTCTTCTGAACAGCATCATCCATAGTAACAGCATTTATTGCTGTACCACCAACATAAGTGTGAGTAAATGATCCAGCAGTACAACTGAATGAAAGAGCACCATCATCAATCTTAATTAGATCATTTTTCTTAATTGCATGATCGACAGATGTTTGGATACTTAAGATACCTGTATCAGGATAGTAATGTGTACCACCAACGCTAACTGCATTAGTTGATGTTCCACCATTCCAAGTATGTGCATACCCACCACCACTTTGAACAGCATTAGTTGCAGTAAATGCTGGTTTCCATCTATGAACTGATGTATCAGTCGATACACCAACATTCATTGTAATAGTTGTAGCAGTTACAGATTCAATCTGAATAGCAGTGTCATAGAATGGGTCAGTAGAACGTGGATATGTGTGGTCAGTTCCATAATTGTCTGTAGCACACTGGAAGGTCAATGAGTTTGCAGTAATCTTAATACTATCTAAAGGTTTGATGTCATGTGCACCAATTGTTAATGTGAGAGCACCAGAAATAGGATCATATGTACCATCAGTAGCAGTATGGTTGACAATAGGAGATCTGCCAACATAACAAGTCATTGTTGTAGCAGCTACTGCAGTAATTGGAGTATCCTTACCGAAATATGGATCTGTTGGTCTTGGATATAACTTAGTAGCAGTATTACCATCCATTGCACAAGTAAATGACAATGAATCAGGTTTAATTCTAACTGTAGATGTTGCTCTACTAATTCCAGTAGCAGTACAAGATACGAATGTATGTGGTGAAGTATTTGTGGAAGGAATATTGTCAAGTACTTGTATTTCAAATGTATCTGTAGTTACATTGGAAATTTGTATCCATTCACCACTGATAGGATCAGCAGTACGAGGATAAGTCTTAGTTTGAGTATTACTTACCTGTCCAACATTACATGTAATTGTTGTTCCACTTACTCCACTAATTGCAATTGCTGTGTTATATACAGGATCTGTAGATCTTGGGTAAGTATGAGATGTAGCATGATTATCTGCATCACAAGTAAAGGATAACTTATCAGCACCAATAGTAACTGTATCACTAGTTGTAAAACTGTGTGATCCAATGGTCATTTCCAAATTACCATTAGAAGGATTGTATGTGGCAGCTGTTACATCTTTCTGAACAGAACCAGCAGTTATTGTAATAGCATTACTTGAAGTTCCACCATCATACGTATGAGTTCCACTACCATAAGTGCAACTGAATGAAAGTGCATTATCATCTATCTTAATATAATCACCTTCACTAAATCCATGACCAGCAACAGTCAATTGCATAATACCCGTAGTTGGGTTATATGTACCACCAGTTGCCTGATGAGTTGATGGTGCAGTAAGAGAGTGAGATCCTGTTGTTAATACTAAAGCACCAGTAGGACCATCGTAAGTAGCACCAGTTACATTGAAATTAGTAGAAGCTGCAGCGGCAGTATAAGTTGCTCTAGATGGTCTTGGATAGGTCTTTGTACCTAGTCCTTGAGTACAACTAAAGGATAATGCATTATCATCAATCTTAACATAATCTCCATTATCCAATCCATGAACAACTTCAACACAATCAGGTAATGCACTTACAAATGTATGTGCAATATTAGTACTAATAGTAACATTTCTTGCCTGGTTAACATTAACAGTAATTGTATTACTTGTTACTCCTAGAATTGGAATATTCTTATTGTAAACATAATCATTAGTTGCTCTAGGATAAGAACTCTGATTATTAGTTGTTGCTGATGCTATACCAACATTACATGAAACTGTAGTTCCTGTTACAGAATTAATTGCTATTGCTGTATTATACGCAGGATCAGATGTACGTGGATAAGTATGACTTGTATTGTGGTTATCTGCATCACAAGTAAATGATAATGCATTAGCAGCAAATGTTATAGTATCAGAGGTTGTGTAACTGTGACTACCAATCGTTACTTCCAATTCACCTGTAACGGGGTTATAAGTCGCTGCAGTTACATCCTTTTGAGTACCATCAATAATACATGCATTAGTTGCTGTACCACCATTATAAGTATGAGTACCTATAGCAGCATTACATTCAAACGTAATTGCATTTGGAATAAGTCTAATACTATCATTGGTAGTCAAACTGTGAGTACCAATAGTCATTACCATATCACCAGAAGCAGGATCATAAGTTGCTGTGGCAACATTAAACTTCTCATTAGTAATTGTCATAAGACCCGTAGTTGGGTTATATGACGCAGTTTCTGGAGTTAACTTAGTTGGAGTTACATAAGTATGAATATTACTATTAGTTGAAGGAATAGTTTCAAGAACCTTTACACTGAAAGTATCCTTTGTTACACCAGATACCTTTAACCATCTATCATAAGCATAATCAGTAGATCTTGGATATTGCTTAATAGATACATTTCCATCAAGACCACACTTGAAGTTAAGTGCGTTCTCTTTAAACTTAACCCAGTCACCATTAACAAATCCATGTGACGGTGATGTCACTATCATCATACCATTATCAGGACTATATGCAGCTCCAGTTACTGCAAAACCATCTGCAGTTGTTCTTGGATAACTATGAGTTGCTGTATTGCCATCTTGATCGCAAGTGAATGTAATAGCACCATCAGAAAGTTTAATACTCTGTCCAGCAGATAAATTATGGGATCCAATTGTCAATTCCATAACACCTGAGGTAGCATCGTAAGAAGCGTCTGTAGGGGTGTAATTGACTATAGGAGACTTACCAACATAAACTGTGATTGTGTCGCTTGTAACTGAATATACGCCCAATGCAGACTTATATGCACGATCACTCTTCCTAGGATATGAATGTAAGGTAGCCCTATCATCCATCTCACAAGTAAATACTAATCCATTCTCATCAATAGTAACAACATCTCTTGCTTGCTTAATACTATTAGCAACACCAGATACCCATGTATGAGTTGTAGTATTAGTTGATGGAACTGCATCTAAACACTGAATAGTAAATGTATCTGTAGTGACATCAAAGATTTCTACAAACTTACCACTAATAGGATCGGTAGAACGTGGATATGAAGATTGGCCACCGCCACCATGAGTACAACTAAGAGTTATTGCACCATCATCTAATAAAACCATATCCCCATTAGACATTCCATGACCAGTTACGGTAATTACTACCTTACCATCAGCAGGGGTGTATGTTGCAGCTGTAGGAGTATGGGATACCGCACCCAATAATGAATGATCCCCCACAGTTAGCGTTAGTACACCTGTACTAGCGGTATATGTAGAGTTAGTTGGGGTATACTGGAATCTCTGACTTTCACCAACATTAACCTTGAAGGAATTGGTAGTTACTTCAGAAACAGTTATCCAAGATCCAGCAGCAGGATCAGCAGCACGAGGATATGTGTGATTAGAGTTATCATTATCCTTAGAACATGTAAATGTTAAGGAATTATTAGCAAATTGAATTCTATCTCCCTTATTCAATCCATGGGATGCAACAGTACAAATCATATCACCTGTTGCAGGGATATACTTAACCTTAGTTGGTTGGAATTGATATGTACTTAATCCTTGGAAAGTATGGGTAGTAGTATTAGTTGCAGTAGTACCATTAAGTGCATTAACTGTAATAGTAGTTGCTGCTACAGCATCAACAGGGAAGTCTGAAAGATTTCCTCTAGGATCTGTAGATCTAGGATAGGTATGATTACCTGCACCTTCTGTACAACTAAAGATTAAAGCATCATTTGCAATTCTTACATAAGATTGTGCATGTTTAATTGCACTAGATGCAGAAGCAGACCATGTATGAACAGTAGTGTTTGTTGAAGGAACTGTATCAAGTACCTGTATAGTAAATGTATTAGCCGTTACATCAAATATTGGAACCCACTTATCGCTAATTGGGTCAGTAGAACGAGGATAAGCATGAGTACCACCACCTTGAGTGCAAGTGAAAGTAACAGCACCATCGTCTAACTTAACTTGCTCACCATTCTCAAATCCATGTCCAGTTAATTCGATAACAAGATATCCTGTCTTGGGATCGTAAGTGGTGCCAGATCCAGCTGTATGAGTTGTTGGGGCAAGCATACTATGTGACCCAATAGTCAACTCTAGAGCACCTGTAGCAGGTGTATAAGAAGCAGCAGAAGGTGCATAGTTAATTGTTAATGATGATCCAATTTCAGATAGACCTAGAACATCATTATTTGTATATCCATTACCAGCAGCATTCAATACTACGTTAGTTACTTTCTTACCAGAGACTGTGATATCGGCAGTAGCACCATTTCCACTTCCAAGTCTATTCTTCAGAGGAACATTTGTATAAGTACCATCCGTATATCCATAACCAGGTGTTAAACCATTAGCGACATCAAAGGTCTTAATTTCATCACCAATCTGATCTAATTGGAAACTACTTGTATAGTCTGCACGATCATAATACATGCAAAGAACTTTAGTCTCAGCAAGTGGAGGTGTATTAAATGTAATAATATTATTAGTAAAGGTATAAGTTGCTGGATTAGTTACAATACCATTAGTAATAACAAATAACTGTTTCTTATCCGCAGTCTTTCCAATCTGTGTACCAATATCTACAGAATTACTTCTAATTCTGAATGAATCATTAATACCATCAATATACATTCTGATCGAATGCCCTACTCCAGTTCCAACAGCACTTAGACCAATTGCAGGTCCGCCAGGAATATTAGTAAGTTCAATAGTATTAGCATCAACATAATTAATATAATATTGTTTAGAATTTGTCAATCCACCAATAGCAGTTCCAGTTCTTACTAAAGGATAATTACCAGTATTAACTATAGGTAGAGTAGAAGGATTATCAATAGCATCTGTAATAATCTTACTTAATGCTGTAATAGCACTCTTAACATCAGCACATCCATCAGTAGGTGCAGTAATACTCAAATCTGTTATTGGAACGATATTTGTATGCGTACCAATTGGTAAGTTATTAACAACAGCTAAATTGCAAAGATCTCTTGCTTTATTAAATGCAAAAATAGTCTCAGTCTCTTCACCCTCAATATGTTGAATGTAATTTGCTGGATTAGTTCTCGTTACGGAAGCAAGGCTATTAGAAGAAAGAGCAGTAGTAATAATGTTAAAGAGAGTATCCATTGCAGCGTCCACTGAAGCACATGTAGCAGCAATGTAAGTGACGCTAGTATTAGTGACTTGAGTAAGACCGTGATTACCTTGAATAGTGATTGGATCATTAATTATTGCCTGAGCACAAAGTTCCTTACACTTATTGAAACACCAGATAGCCTGGGTCTCTTCACCATCAACAGGAGCAGGATTGGAGTATACGCCATCAACATAGAAGTTTGCAGCATCCCATGTCTCACTATTGCCACCATAACGTAAGTTATATGCAATAGCTTCCATTCCATCAACTAAGTCATCAATACAGTTATCATTATGTCCTGGGACACCTGGATATCCACTTGGAATACCAACTGTAGGATCTGCTAACATTTGGAACACTGCTTCAGAAGCAATGAACTTCATATTGTCCTTAATTAAGTTAGCAGCATCAATATGAGCATTACTCTGAGATGTAGTACCACCAACATACTTGTTAGTAGCATCTACAGTGAAATAATTACCACCATAACGTAAATCATTTGCCCAAGCAGCAACAACTAGTCTTGTATCTCTAGCACATGTAGAAGAATTGTACACAAGACTTGGATATGCAGCATTAAGAGCACCAATGGTCTCTTCAACAATATAATCAATATTCTTAATTACTAGATCTCTTGCATCTTGGAATCTATCTCCACCAGCATTGTAAGTAACACGTTGATTATCAACTAATCCATGATTAGTTAATGTAATCCTATTATTGGTTGTATTAACAACAGTAGCAGATGATCCATCAAATGAAATGGTTCTATCACTGATATCATCAATCTTATATGCGATACAAGATAAGATCTTCTGAATGTCTAATAGCTGTCTACCATAAATTTGGACTTCAGTAGGTACAATTGCTGAGTAATCTGGTTTACCAAGAGCAAAGTTCTTAATAACAGATAATTTACCAGTATTCTTAGCAGATGGCTTAGGAATTACATAAGTTGTACCATTAAAGGTAGTTCCCAAGCTATTAGTATTAGGAACCCACCAATCTGTAGTATTACCAGCACTTAAGTTAATAGATGGCTTAGCTCTATAGTCTTTCTTAGTTGCTTGTGATAGTACTTGTGTACCAACGACTTTAAATCCTGCAGGATGAGCAGCAAACTTGAGTGGGTTCTTCCAATCGTTAATATTGATGGAAGATGAAATATCATATGAGAACTCTTGGAACCTGTTGCTATCATAAACCCTTTGTTCATTAAGATCTAAGAAACCAGTAGTACGTTCCCATCTCTCTGCAGATGTGCTAATCGGAGAAACATCAAATACAGCATCCGCTTTACTAAATGCATGAATTTGACCAAATGCAGCAGTCTCTTCGCCAAATACAGGTTCACCGACTTTAAACTCACCTTCTACAATCTCAACACTAACTACACGTCCAGAAGCATCCCAATTCTTAACATAACCATATGCAGTGTATGATGTATTAGATGCACCTTGATAAAGTCTTTCTCCAATAGAGAAAGTAGCTGGTTTCATATATGCATTAATCGTATCACCAAGATCAACAGTCTCTAGGGTAAAGTATGTCTGACCTGTCTGTTGATCACCAACAGGATTGCTAGTAAATACAATTCTATTGGAAATACCAACATTTGCATCAGCAAGGCTAGCAGCTAAGCAAATCTGATTATCTGCTAGTCCATTAGTAGAATTAGCAGCAATAGCATAATAAGTTGTATTAATTACTAATGGTCCTGGGAACTGCCCATTAATTTCTTGTAAAGTTACTTTTGTACCTGTTGGTATCTTAGTATTGTATGGGAAGTTTAAAGTACTACTTGATTTCAATCCAACCCAAGAATGAGTTACTTTTGCTTGTACTGTAGGTCCAGAAGTAAATCCTCTTCCTGCCTGTACAACTTCAACTGCTTGTATAACTTCATTATCAAGAACTGGTTCTAATTGATAAAGAGATCCCTGTCCACCAACAAGAACAATTTCTGGTTTAGAAACAAAGTTAGCACCACCATTAACTACATCAATGTAATCAATAACTTGAGTTCTTGTTAATTGAAGATTATATGTAGTGTTTAACTCTGGTTTTAAAGTTCTATCATGGCTATAGTTAAATGTAATATTATCTCCGCCAATTTTAAGAATTTTTCCTAAATCTGAGGATTTCAATAATACCGAAGCACCAGTTCCTGTTGTTTGAGTAATATTAACTACAGGAGCACTTTGATATTGTTCTCCTGAAGCTTCAATATTAATTGATGTGACACCCTCATTAAGAATAGTGGCATTGAACTTAGCATTAATACCATTACCACCACTAACAGTAATTGTTGGTGCAGAAAGGTAACCAGACCCTTGGTTAGTAACTGTAACACTATCAACAGCTGCATTTAATTTTGTTGATATAGTTGCTTTATCAGCATGTGACAATCCATCAACTGTCACAGTAAAATCTTCGTTAGAAGCACCACCAGGAATCTTAGTTCCATCAAAAGTGATAACATCTCCTAATGCATATGCACTACCACCAGTAGTACAGGTGATTGAAGTAATTCTTCCGTTACCATCTGTAATAACTGTAAATTCAGCACCAGTTCCATTAACAGGAGCTACACTAGTTTGAGTTACCCCAGTGGTTGTTGTATCTGCAGTATATGTTCCATTTCCAGCTGGTTGAGTTATACTTCCAATTGAATCAATAGATCCATAGTAAGGATCGTCGAATATGATAGAAGGAGCAGCTCTATAATTAGATCCCTGATTAGTAACTGTACATCCAGTCAATTTTCCACCACCAGATACTGTAGTAGCAACAGTTGCTTGAATACCACTTACAGCAGTAATAGTTCCCTGAGAATCTGAACTATAAACATATCCTGTATTACCACCACCAATGGTAAACATAATATATCCTTTCTGAGCAGCACCTGTTCTCGTATTTCTAAGTGGTTTAATTCTTAATACTGAAGTAGTAGGATCCCAAGAAATAACTTGACCTCTAGCAGTCTGATTTCCTTGAGTTGTTTGCGAAATAAGAATTTCATTCTTTACAAATGAACCAAATACATTAGTAAGAGTTAAGTCAACGAAGTCTGGTAATGTTACAATACCAGTTGGTAAAGATGATTGATTATATCCAGATCCCTGATTAGTAATAAGAACTGGATTGACTAAGTATCCAGAAATAGTTGCTTCAGCAGTAGCACCAGATCCAGATCTACTAGATCCACTTAATCTTGGAAGTGATGAGTAATTTCTTCCTGGGTCACCAACAGAAATAGTTGAAACTCCACCTGAAGGGTATATTGAGTTTGTATCGTAAGTAATACCTGTTGTATATCCAGTTTCAGGTGCAAGAGCAGTAATATAATCAAATGTAGTGTCTGTCCTCGCACTAACAGTCTGTGAACCCGAAACGGGGTCATTCATGACCGTAAAGTAATTTCCACTAACAGTACCCTGAATATCGAAGTAATAGAAGATTCCAGGCAAGTCTTTTACAAGAATAGTGATAGAATTTTGAGCATTCGTGATTGCGTCTCTTTCTTCTTCAGTAATATTCTTATAAGTGAAAATATCGGTATTTGCAGGATCTAAAGTGAATGCAAGTGTTTTATTGTCATTACTTGAATCCGAAGTATCAAATTTGTACTTATGACCCAAAATAAGTTGTAATTTCGGTTCTTGAACGTAAATTTCAGCATTAGTAACTGTTGCAGCCGCAATAGACCCAAAATTGCGTTTTACGGTAAATCTGCGAAGACTTTCACTTCTAATAACTGAATAATCAGTTTTATTGTATCCAGAAGGTGAGATTCCCGAAATATTAACAATATCGCCAATTTTGACTTGATGTGCATCATCACAATGAATTTGAGCTTCAATTTCGACTTCAGTTAGCGTAATAGTGAATCCTGAACCTGCAGAAGGTGTTAAGTTGTTTCCAAGGTTAAGATTAGATGCAGAAATGGTATCACCAACATCATACCCTGTTCCTACAGTTGTAATGGTTACTGTAGTAACTGCACCGCCAGAAACGACAATAGTTGCCTTACCACCTAGACCAGCTCCATTAGTTGTTAAAGGAACCTCTGCATATGTCCCATCTAGGTAATTACTACCACCAGTAATGCTTCCCCATCCACCTTGGTATAAATTACCATCTGTACGCTTTCTAATGTAAGTCCAAGTCATTGAACCATCAGATGCAGTACCAGTTTCATGAGTTGGAGCTGTAGAACTGGAAGTTCCACTTACAGCTGCCTGATAAACTCTATTTCCAGCGAAAATTAAATCCCCTTCTGTATATGCAGTAGTATTAGCGTATTCTGCCAACAACTTCATTGTTGATGCGTCAAAATACTTAAAATGATACTTATCACCAATTACTTTACTAGTAATGGTTCTTGTGTACAAGTTATCACTTAAAGCAATAGTAACTGCATCTCCAACTTGCAAATAGTGGTTATCTGCAGTAGTTACAGTCGCTGTATACTGATCATTGTTAGCACCAACAGCTGTTGCAAGAGCATTAACAGTATTACCAGTAATAGCAGATACAGTTGCACTAACGCCCTCTCCATCAGTACCAGTATTATCAAATATCAGTCTATCATTAACTTTATATCCTGCTCCACCACCTTCTACGAGATATTGATCAATTCCAGCAGAAGAATACTTATTAGTTGAAGAAACAATCAAAGAATCAGCAATACCACCCCTAATAACTGGATAGTAACTGAAATATCCAATTCCATCCTCAAGGTAGGATAAAATCTCTCCAGTTTCCATTATAATCAAAGTTGTGGTATCTTCAAGTGCCAAGAAGAAGTCAACTTTGTTATCAAGCTGTTTTCTCTTCGCTATAATGTTATCAGTGCCGATAAATGGGGCTTTATACCTAACTGCGTCTTCTGTAAAGTTTTTCTGAAGTCCATTTCCATCCCAGTTAACTTTATCTGCTTCTGAGTAGAAATTTGGCCCCACAAAGTAAGGAAAAGCTGGTTCTCCAGCAGAACCCTTAATTGTGGAGAAATATGCGTAAACTCCATTTGGATATTCTGGAGTAACGCAGAATCTGCCGTTATATTGGTCTAAATCACCAGAACCTTCCGTATATTCATAATCTTCAATATACGTGCCCATAGGGTCGCTTAGACCGCTTAGAAGAGCATCTCTAGTCGTCTTTACAGCATAACTAGAAATCATCAACTTATATGAGTTATAAGGATTGGTATTCTCAGGATCTGCAAATCCGTAAGGTCCATATATGGGATGTCCGTCATATGCCCAACCAATAATCGGTGAATGAGCAGTTGGACTTAACTCTTGTAATGAATCATTAATATTATCCTTTAGAAGGAATCTTAATTTCTTAGGATTGTAAAGATAGCAATATTCGCCACCATATATCAAATAGTTCTCTCCTTGGAAAACTCCACCACCAGCAGCATCAGTAATCTTTCTATTATTGAAGTTATTTGATGAAACTCCAAGTTCCTGATAAGTAGCCGCTTCATTATATGATAATTCTGATAAATTGGTCTGGAACTTAGCACCTGACCCTGGATATACAATACTAACAGTTGTAGCACCTGCAGAATACCCTGCACCCTTATTTGTTACAACAACACCAGTAACAATGTTGGTAGAAAGGTCAACTTGAGCAAATGCAGTAGCACCAACTCCATCTCCAGTGATAATAACGTCTGGAGCACCAAAATATCCACTACCACCAAATGTAACAATGATACTTTCAATCTTTCCGTTCAATATTGATGGATATGCAACAGCACCACTACCAGAGATCAATTTAATCGTTGGTTCGTAAGTATATTGGGTTCCAGTATCAGTAATTGAAATAGTATCAATTGGTCCTCGGCAAATAGCAGTTGCAGCTGCACCCGAACCACCTCCACCAGTAATTGTAACAGTTGGAACGCTAGTATATCCAATACCTCCAGCAATTACGGTAATACCAGTAACTTTACCAGAAGTGATCTGCGCTGAAGCAGATGCCTGTGTAGTTGCTCCTCCACCAGTAATTGAAACAATCGGTTGAGTTGTATATCCTGTACCACCATTAGTAACGTTAATTGATATAACAGAACCAGTTACAGATACAGTTGCAGCGGCAGATTCTCCCTCATATTCCCAATCAACAGTACCTAAAGTTACAACCCCACCAGTATGAGTTGGATAATCTGTTAATGATGTTGTACCAGTACCATTTGCTTGATACCTCCTTCCATTATGTTTTACTTTAGTGTAAATGGCATATTTCTTACCAAGTACATAATCTTCTTCAAACTCAACAGTAGGTGGGTTTGTAATATCATATCCTGTTCCACCACTAACTTTAGTGATTGATTTTAAACCACCATACTTTTTAATCTCTTTTCCTTTATATGAATAGAAAGGAACACCATTTGCACCAATACCAACCTGTCCAACTGGAATAGGAGTCTTTGTACTCTTAGTAGATGGTGTAAGTGGTATTCTCTTAAGATATCTCTGGTTTCCTGGATCTAAATCTGCTGAACCAAATGGACCTATCTTATGTGATGGTACACCTGTACTAGCAGTAATAGCATTACTTTCTCCTTTGTAAGTATTCTGTATATCTGCAGTATACTCTTTAATTAAATTGTTTATTGATGAATAATCACTTGTACCATATGCAAATTCTCTTGCAATGAAAAATTCATATCCACTAATACCTGCTGCAGGTGAAGATGAGAATTTAAACTCAAATGTATATTCATCTACAACACCAACAACATCATGAAGGTTATTGTAGATATCTTCAGGTGCATTTAGAATTCTAATAACATCATCTCTGACTAAACGATGCTTCTCTTTAGTTTTTACTGTACATAGAATACTCCCATCAGGAGCAGGAGTTGCTAAGGTCGCAGATTCGCCTCTGAGTGCCCTTCTGACGTTGTATATAAAACTTTCCCATATTGGGTCAATACTATCGAAACCAGGTGCTGCAGGGGTCGTAACCTTACTATCAGGAAGGTAGTATTTTCCACCATCAGTTAGTTTAACTCCTCTAGTACCACCATAGACCTTTAACTGGATTTCAGACCCATCTACGTTGCTTGTACCATAAATCTTGTATGCTGCAAAGACTTCTTGACCTGCATCGTGTGCTACGTTAGCACTATTCTCTCTAGCACGAGAACAACCCAAGAATTGTGTTACAGTCTTGTCTGCATAAGTGATAATTTCATCTTCAATCCTAAATCGACCTCCTTGCTCTGGCCATCCCAATGTAGAATCAACTGTTACTACTTGATCACTTAAATTAGCTCCTAAATCAGCTGCGAGGACGGTTTTGTATGGAGTAACAAATGTACCACTCGAATTATTAGTATCTACGTCAATTTCAAATACAGAACCACTTGCAGTGAAAACTTCTACGACACCCTTTACGTAAATTCGTGCAGCAGCGACATTTGGGTCTGTAGTATCATCTTCTTGATATAAAACTTGTCCAACAAGCGCAGTTGGGTCTCCTTTTACTGCAACAGCACGAATTACCTCTCTAGAAGTGTAATATGCGTCCGATGGCTTGAAAATTCTGTCTCTTGGGTAGGTAATTTCCGATTCTACGCCAAAAAGTGTCCTTAAGACGAATTGAAATGACCTTGTGGAGCCTTTAGAGGCATAAAAGTCCTTAATTCGCTTAATTATGGTCGATTCAGTAACTCCAGTCGCAAAATTCTTCGGATAAGTCGCTAAAAACTGTTCTTTAAACTTCCCAAGGATGTAAATTGGGAAAATATTGTTTAAATTGACAACTGTTGCTCCTAAAGCATGTTCTGCAGCAGTTGTTTCTTCAAATTTGTAAATTCCTTCCTGTCCAAGTGCCCTTACAGCGTCAAAACCCCTTGCACAAGTGTTAAAAATGGTAGATCCCTTACTTTGATAGTAAATTATCTCATCATCGATCAAAAGTAGACCTTCAGATGGAAAATCACGGGTAGATTCAACGTCAACTGCCGTAGAAGAAGTTGTAACAGCAGAAATTAGCTTAGTTTCAGTAACTAAACCGCCATAATTGTCAATATTGTAATAATCGCCCCAGTTTTGAACAATATCAAAACAATATCCTCTTAATTCTTGTGACTTATAATACTCTTTTACAAAATCAATAAAGGTCGCATAGTCATCTTGGACAAATTGTGGAAATTGTCCAGCAATACTATGAGATATCTGTGATTTGGATTCTGAGGTGACCTCCGACGGAACAGGTGGTACTGTAACCGTGGTGGTCGGGGTAGTCCACTGACCAACTTTCCAGGAAGAATTTGTCATGCCTTATTAACTATAGCTGGACTCTGGTACAACTCCTGTTCCAGAGAGATTTGAACCGCTACTGATGGTGTCTTCTACAACACTAACAGCTGTATTATCTATACCTATTGTTAGATAGGTCTCACGTAAAGATATTAAATCATTCGATAAAGGTACTGCAGATATTTGCAATAAATTACCAGCAACCATAGTTGAGGTAATTGTAAGGTCATTAATAACAATTTCACCCATATCATAGTCAACTGAACCCCATAGTCCATCAACATACTCTTTCTCACCAGTTCCTTTAACGTAATACAACCTTAAAGTCTCAGCACCATCATCGTCGAGGTAATATGTATTAAGAGTATCGCCTACAATCTTGAATCCAGAGGAGGAAACAGAAGGTTCTGTCGATGTTCCTTTCTTAATTCTGTTACCGTAACAGATTTTATAGTTAACACGAGTGTCTAATTCAACTAATACATTCTTTCTCATCTTGAGACGAGTGATATTGGAGGTAATTGAAGCATCTGCTTCATCAATAACCTTCTGAAGTTTGGAGAATTTGAATTTTCCACCAAATTTATTGAATTCAGACCCAATGTTAAGTAATGTTAACGTATTCATGACCACAGTTTTAATATCATCCTGTGTTCTAGTAGTAACATTAGGATTATAATAGACAAAACTCGTCAAATCGATGTAAAGTATCGATGGATCAACGATTTGTGGTTGAATTGCAGCAACAGAATACTCTCTGAGTCTACTCAAAATGACATTTTTCTCAGAAAGTGATAATTTATCCGCATTTTTTGGTTTAATTGACAAAAATACCTTCCCGTATTGAGGAGGAGATGCCTCTTCACCGCCATAACACGCAATTGAAGAAACATTAGGGTATATCTGCGGCACAATTGCTTCATAATCCCGTGTAGATACTGCTCTACCGAACGCAGAGTAGAATTTAGGAGCTGCAAACTTGATAGATTCCGTAGTTTCTTGTCCAGCACCGCCATCTGGCTTACTTACAAGCGTAATTGTGATACCAGTAGTGATTGGATTACCTACATTGTCTCTAAAATTACCAATATTGGTGAAACTTTGCAGTCCATTTGCACCAGTTCCTGAAGAAGTAGTGTAACTAACAGCAATTACGTCTCCATTTGCCAAATCTTTACCTACAGTTCCGTCTCCAAAGAGTATTTCTGGGATTTCTTGCTCAGATTCTTCCAAGAAATAGACTTTTGAGGTAGAATCAATCTTAGTAATATCAGTTGCTTTTAAATATCTCTCTGTAACCTGTCCAGAACTAACCAAAACACGCATACTAGATGTATCTGCATTACTATTCGTAAGAATAAAACGTTGTCTTTGATTAATATTACGTACAAAGGTGTCTGTAACAAACACACCTTCAAATAATTCTAAGTTATTAAAGGTCGCAATACCACTTGTACTGTCCACAGACTGCACAACATCAGTTGCAGTAGAGAATACAAAGTTATTAGCATCCAATCCAATGAAGTTTAATACCAATCCAGCATTAATTGTAACAGTTTTGGGGTATGGGAATGCAGTCTGAACTGAAACATTAACTACTGTACGTGCAGAACGAGCTGATTTTGGTGTGTAACCAATCATTCTTGCTAGTTTTACAACATTTTCACGTAAAACTGCAGTTTCCATGAAGCCTTCATTAACCGCAAGGTTGGCATTCACGGAAGTATAGTAAGTATTATATGCTAATGTATCAATTAAGACAGTTAAAGATGATCCCTCAAAGTCATAATCGGAGAATTGCTCCTGTGCCTTGAGGTAATTTTTTATCTGTGCCTTAATTTGGTTAAATTCTAAGGCGTTAACCTGTTGAAATGCCATTACGGTTTAAACGCGAGTTCTAAGCTATCAATTTTATTAGGTATACCAATAATAAAGTAACTGATACTAACGTCTAAAGAGTTATTATCGGGTTCAAATTTAGTTTTTACATCATAGACTGTGACCCTTGGCTCATGTCTATTAACAACTGTTTCTAAGTTTTCTGCAACTTCACTTTCTAAAGATGGACTATGGTTCTCAAATAGCAAACCAATGATGTTACCACCGAATTTATGATCAAAAGGCTTCTCATACCAATTGTACATAACAATATTTTTGACAGATTGCTTAATGGCTGCTTCATTCTTAAGTGAAAGAACGTCGTCAGTCACCGCATTTTTTTCAAATGTCAAAGAGAAGTCGCGGAAAGACTTCGATATTAAAGCCATTCTGTACAGAATATACCTTCAATATATTTATACTGATTTTTTGAACAATATCCTTTCGTACTTTTTAACCACTTCTTCCGCACTCTTTTCGTAGTCTGGAGTAGATTCGTGCCGAGATGTATAATTCTTATTTCTTTTCAAATACGCATCAGAACGAGGGTCTGTAATTAAGTACTTACAGCCCTCCCATCCGTTGTCATAGAAGTTATCTGACATGTCTACAGGAACGTTATGGTTCCTCATGCCGTTCTTAATCCTATCTGCCTTGGCCACGATACCTTTTCCTTGCGCTGTTACGACTAGTCGCAGAGTATTTAGAATGCTGTCCTCTACCTTGTCTTGTTTTCTTGGGGATTGCTTCTACATGTTGATGTGTACCAAATCCACCACTTTTTGTCTTTGCCATAATTAACCTGCGAATACGTTAGATGATCCCTCAGCAACTGAGGTGCATGTTGCATCTCCTACTCTACCACATCCTTTGCCATTTACAAATACGGTTGTACTCCCTGTAGATATTGGTGCTGCATGAGAGGGACATGGTACACCTGGTAGAAGATGTCCAGTATTATTATCTCCTTGACGAGAGATAGGAATACCATTACAGAAGACGTTACCAGACCCTTCTGCCCTGACCATGCCAGAACAATGTGATACGTCTGCGTCTCCTACTCTAGTTACGGCTGGCATTTTCACTACCTCCCTGAAATCTTTCTGATCCACCTGGCCATGGTGAGTGTTTTTTAATATAGTCTACTTCAGACTGAGCATTTTCGGATCCACCTACATGAAATGGATTATATCTTGCTGTTGCCATTCTATACATCTTCTCGTGCATACTTATATTATCTGCTATCTCTTCTTCTGGTCTAGGGGGTTCTTCATCAACACCAGGAGGTTGATATTCACTAGGCATAGTATCTAACATGTCATCATCACCATTTGTCGCTATAGGCATACTGTCAAGGGGGTTGTCAAACCAATCATCATATGGAACATAATTTGAAGCTGGATTAGTCATTAGTCGTAATAGTCGTCAACAATAGATCGGATACCCTCCCACTCATTATTTATTTTCATGGTTACTGTAAAGTTAGCATCGGGTTGAGCAGTCATATTACCAATAGGACCACTTTCCCATGATACCACTACTGTAAACGTTTTCAATGTGTAGGCAGTCATATCCTGATCAAGATCAAAGAAGATCTTATCAGCAGGTAAGTTTTCACTTCCTACTACAGTAGTAGGGGTCTGCGTCTTATCTGATTCACCTGCATCAATGTAGGTAAAACTATCTGAGAAGGGATCAGCAAAAGACCCTGTGATCGTTACCGAAGTTGTGTTCGGGGTAATCACAAGGTTGGGTTCTGTACCGTCTACTGTAGCAGTAACGTTGGTAACATCACATGCTTGACCAGCAGCAACAGTACATGTTGCATTGATTGTCTCGTTTATCGTATAAGTTGGTCTAACACGAGGAGGCAATTCGGTAGGAGTATTACTAGTAGTAATAGCAACAGTCATTTAGTTTCCCTTAGCATTAACTCCTGTAGGTAATCTGTATACTTAGACATCGCATTATGATCTTCCTCAGTATGAGGAGGCTCAGGTGCTTTTGGCTTGAATTTGATTAAATGGTCAAACGAAGCGGGAAGATCTCTGGCCTTAGTATGCCTGATCAATTCTCCGTTTACCTTGATAACAAATTCTCCTTCAAGTTCTTCCATCGCTATCTGGTACTCAGACATTATTTAGAAGCACTTCGCGGTTTTTGGCGCGATTTTTTATTAGAACGCCGTTTTTTTGATCCCAAAGTATCGACCTGATAAAATATGAACATACACAAAGAAGTCCAAAAGATAATCGTCCACCAAAAATTACTCACTAAATCTTACTCCCTCACAATCAGGCTTACTACAATAATATCTACCCTCACCTTCATTAGGAGTAAGGTAAGAAACTCCATCTGCCCATTCATCCATTGCTTCTCTAACAACGGCTTTCATCTCTCGCTTCTGTCTTTTATTCAAAGAACCAAAACGACTATCTATCCACTTCTTACACCAATAGAAAATAAACAAACATATCAGGAGTGCTATACCATCACCCCAAGATAAGTTCCATGCCCACTGAAAGAAATTCCACATAACTTACTCCTGTATTTCGTCTAATCTTAGACCACGATATCCACTCGCAGGAACGTGTAGTATATCTTCTACCTTTTCCTTTAGAGTGTCAATGCTTTTATCATGATCACATACCACATCTACTAACTTCTCATAGTGGTTGTGCTCAGGTTTTCTCTTCATCATTAAATTAGACTTGGCAACCTTCTCTTCCAAGGCGACAAGTCTAGCGAGTAGTTCTTCGTTTGATAAAGTCATAATTTTTGATTAATACGTGGTGAGTGTCCACTTGTTCAACTAAGTTCTCAATAATCTGTTCGAGTTCGGTTACACGTTCCTTGAGATCACTAACATGCGAGTATGAAATTGTCGCTTGGTATCTCTCAGATGAAAAGTAATCACCTGACATTTAATTCCTCCTTGTCTATGAACCTCTCTTGTAGATCGTAGTTTAATCTCCAATTCTCTGTATTAACCCAATAACCAATAATGCCTTGACCATCACAGTTATATCCATAACCTGTCACACGTTCTCTACATCCGTCAAGGTCGAAGGTCTTACCGCTGGTAAGATAGTCGTGGTACTTAGCGTCTAGTGTGATCATTGGCTGAGAGAAGAGAGGGCGTAATTTATATATTAAGATTATACCGAAACCCTCACATAAAGTCAAGGGGCACTTAAAGGTTTTAACAAATTCTTAAGGCGTTCTTTATAATTGGGGTCTGGGGGAATATACTCGGAAAAAATATTTTTTATATATCACGGACGCGAATGCAAGACTTTGTAGACTAAAACACTTATGGATGTTAAGCTATGGGCACCATAAAAAAACCGCCCCATGGGGGGCGGTGCCGTTTCACTGGATGTGTGGCGGTGCAATCTCGGCACGCCATCCCAGATTCATGAAGTCCTCGACTGTTTGGATCGCTTGCTCATAAGTTGCGACTGAGATAAGTCTTGCTCTTTGAGGTTCACGGTTTGTCCAGTAGCGGATGCAGTTTCGCATGGGTGAAGGAAATAGTAACGGATGAATGGGTCAGAGGTGAGAAGATCGTAAGTTGATTCGTTCATCTGATGAAATGCGTGGTGACTGATACAATGGAATGACCTGAGTAATTCGGTCTGAAGATCATGGGGTCGAATGCCCTAGCAATCCGATCAAAGAATACGTATCCTTTGTCCTCCCACTTCTTGTATGCGTTCCATTTTTTGTTCGGCATGAAGTGGGGGTGGTTCGGTTTGTTGTTGGTCAATGTCCAAGATGGGTTCATTGGTCAGTCTCGCAAAATGATGGGTCGATTTGGCAGAGTTGATTCTGTCTGTTGGTTTGGATGTCGGTCACCTGCTTGATAGCAGATGAACCGATCATGAAACCGCCGATCAGGGTGAGGGCGATAAGTGCAATTCTCATTGCCACACCCCACCTGATCCGACCCATCCCATCCGTTCGTATTCTCTACGCTCAAGATCTTCGGGAGATCCGAGAACATCTTGTAGAAAATTCACGGGTGACTCATAAAGGCAAACTTGCTGATCATGGTCATGGGTGGCAGTCAATTCTGAAAGGATTGACTTCATCGCTGCTTGGACTGCGGGGTCACGGTCAGCAGCGGCGTTGGTGAGAAAGATGTTTTTCATGCTTTAATTATAGCAGGTGGGCATGAGGTGGAAACGGGCAGCGGGAAAGTCTTAACAGTCTGTAGTAAAAAATTCCAGCCGCCCGACTAGTACATGTGTCCTACCAGTCAAAAAGGAAGACAAGGAAAATCCAGATCATATGAAATGGATTCGGTGCGTCCCTTTTTTCCTGGGGTTTGGATTCGGTCATGTGAAAACAAGATCAGCGAGCGACGTGGTAGAATAGAGAACGCAGTCTTGGCGAAACTGAGTTTTGTAACGCTGCCCGACCTCATGAAGATTTTTGATCATTTGGTCAGACCCGCTGGTCCTTTCATCCACGGTGATTGAAATTGTCATGCAATCCTCCAAGGTGCCCTTGTAAATTCCTACGCCCTCCGTGATCGTTGCAAAATCGAGAAGTGAGCAGACCTCATCCTTCAAAAATTGATTCCACATTTGACGGGTCACTTTGCCAGCGTTCGGAATGTTGCGACCTAGGGTGATGCTGTGGGTTTGCATAAAGCAGGAATCCTCTTGACTGATTCAATTGTACACCCCGTGCGCATCGATATCCATACAGGGTGTGCCACTATCTCAACTGGATCAGGTCGGCCGTAATTGTTTCATTATGTTACGGTTCGCCGCTGCATCTAATTTTGTCAAGCGATCGTCTGTATAATAAGGGAGTACAAAACGCCAGCATCCAAATGCCAGCATCCGCTAAGTCTGCAACCGTCTCAACCTCTGCTCCTAAAAAACCAGCACGTAAGACCAGAGCACGCAAAGCACCCGCCACTCCTCGCACTCGTAAGGCAGCGGCGACCCCTCAACCAGAAATGATCGAGGTCAAACTTCCAGAGGCAAACAAAACCCCTTTGAAATCGAGACCAATGAAAGTTGAAACGGTTGAGTTGAAATCCATCCTTAAGGATTACCCCCGTGATGGATTTGCCCTTATCCTCCTTCCTGTTCTACTCTTGGAAGCATGGGCAAAGGAAATTCTTCCCGTCCTCGGCAAGATCAAAGTTCCTGCCTCATTCGGATAAATCACACGACCCCGCAAGGGGTCTTTTTTTATGCGAGTCGGCCGCCCGTGGTCAATTCACAAAGTGGCACAAAAGACCTTCCATTGGGTCGGATTTGCCCTATACTTAAGAAGTCAACCAAAGCGATTCATTCAAATGATCCTCAGACAACTCGGTTCAAATCAGACCGAACTTTCTTTGAATAACGGAACCTCGTTATTCTTCTCTTACGAGACTCCTGTTGCTGGATTTTCTCCTGACTTGGGTTGGTTCAAAACCTCGACCTATTATTCACGGACGACCTCCAAGCATATCAACCAGTATTTCAAGCACGCTGACAAAGACAAAATCAGAATTGTTTCAGATGATGTCATTGTTGAGATGTGCCACCCTGAGGGTGTAAGATAGGTACATGAGAAACCTTCAAATCTCAGAGGCAGAAGAAACCGTTCTCGTTCAGATGGCGGTTTTCTTCTCTGACCTCGGATCCCCTGATGAATTCGATCAGGACGCATTCAATTCTCTCTTTGAGAAAATCACTGAACCTTCACCCTTTGATTATGTCTGATTCAACCTACCTCGAAGATCTAGCAGAAGCGATCTTTGACCAAATCGTCACTGAGAATTTCAAAGACCTCACACGTGCAGAAGAGGCACTGGTTTATGAAATTGCCTGTGATCGAGCATACGAGGGAGTCTAGCACTCCCTTTTTTCCTGTCCTTTTATTCAACGAACATCATGCCAAATTGGTGCAACAACAGACTAACCGTTTCAGGCGAGAACGCCGAGCAAGTCGCAAAGGTCAAATCCTTTTTTGAAAGCGATTCCCCATTTGCTGAGATCTACCCTGAACCAAGATGGAATGAAATTCCACTTGCTAACGCTGACCTTGAATCACTAGGTCGCAAGCGTGGCGAGGTTGGTGAACTCCCTGAGTATGTGGAAATTAAAAACCCCTCTGGCGAAGTCGTGCACAAAGGGTACGAATTCAAATCCACAGGGTGTCAGGACGATCGCTGGTATAATTGGCGGTGTAATCACTGGGACACAAAATGGGACATACACCGTGATCATGTAGAATGGGGTGATGAGGATGAGAATTTCTTTGTCTGCCATTTTGACACGGCATGGAGTCCACCTGAGGGCATCATTCACAAATTACGTGACATGTTCCCTGACCTCGGCATCTCATTATTTTATGATGAACCTGGAATGGAATTTGCAGGGTACGTTTAACACGTGCCCAAAACCAGGCGGCCGGAATCCAATTATTAAACTGTCACACGGGATGCTCCATGCGTCCCATTTTCGTGTAATATAAGAGTATGAAATTCAACGACCAATTCACGATCACTCTGACCTCAGCACAGCACGATCTGCTGACAGACATTTTCAGTTCACTCGCTGATCTGGATTTGCCACCCGCTGAGGATGACCAATTCGACTCCCTCTGGGATCAGGTCATAAACGCCGATCACAAAATCATCACTGAGGAATCATGAGCATCATTTCTGAATTCTACGGCGGTCTGCTAGAAAAGGGTTACACAGAGCGAGAAATTCGCGAGAGTGCCCAGAAACATCAGACCCGCACCGCGCCTGATTGGTTCCAAGGATCTTACGAAGAATACCTTGATCACATGCACGATTTTCTAAACGGGATTTAACTCCCGTTTTTTAATGCGGTCCGGCCGACATCGATCCAGGCGGCCGCCCTGCAGCGGCGGTCAATTTACGAAGCGTCCACTGGGACATAATAGCAGAGACCCTCTGCGATATAATAGTCACATAACTTAGCAAATTCGGGGTATGTGCCAATGCTATCAGTGTCCAGTAAGAACTGCGCGATCTCAATGGTGTCCTGCCATGTCGCCCGTCCTTCTTTATACTTAGTGACTAATGTATCAATCATATTATACATCTTCCTCCAAATATTCCAAGTCTATCTTTATTCTCTTATTATTACTTATTCTATCAATGTAACCCGAACTGACCAAATCTTCATATTCGTTCAGTTCTTTCTTTTTCTGCGAGAATGAACGGTTTCGGCCAGTTCCTTTGTAATCCCACGTTTTAGACATTTTCCTTAGTTTGCAGTGATTTGCTTAAGATCGCCACTTTTCAGTGAGTCATTATAAAATCTTCCAAGTGACAAAGAAGTTGGGTCTTTCACAAAACCTTCCAGCTTGGCTAAAAGTGTCTTGTTTGCGGGTTTCCATTCGTATTCATAATTTTTCTCATTTCCTGAGAAGTTTATGAAAACCTTGGATCCCTGCACGACTACTCTATCTATTGCAGAAGAGAGTTCGGCGATCTCAAATGTGTGTTTCTTTGCAGCCATTTGAATTTGTTTGTATACAGTAATTATAGGGCAAACTCGCAGAAATGTCAACCCTCGGAGACACTTTGAGAACTGGCACAAGGTCGCTTGACAAACTGGCACACTGCGGGCTTAGACCCACAAAACCTCAAACCTTTCCTCACAGTAGTACGCTCATACTACTTTTATTAAACATTTCTTAAATCATAGAAGAATCTTAACGTTTTTGTGATATAATACCTAACAGGTTGCGGAACATCTAAGTATCCATCGTAATTCACCCATTTTTGGTATACTGTGATACCAAAATAGTTAGCGGGAACTGCGCGGATACTCTGTAGATACTCCATAGTCACTCTGAGGTCATTCTACTTAGATTTAGCATCAAAAAAATCGCTGGCGACTGCGATGTCCTCTGAACCATTGCTAAACCTGTCACAATAGTCATAGACCTCTTGGTTAATCTGTCCTATAATATGAGATGCTGATAGCATACACGCTCTCCTACGTTCTAGGATACGTTCTGTTATCTCCTTATCCATTACTACCTACCTTTAGTAACTGCTTGCTAGTCGTACCATACGTACTATACAATTTAGCATCATTGATTGCTTGATTGTCAGACTTAAATGGACCATAGTTAAATGGTACGTCTTGATAGTGCCAATATACTCCTCTTCTCTTTGGTTGCAGTTCTATTACGATGTCTTGGTTGACAACACTGAACTGTACTTTCTTGGTTGACTTAGCCATTGGAAGATCGTGGTTGGATAAGGTGCCAATCGTCTGGGTATACCAATACGTTGACTTGAGCGTAGCCATGGAGTGTTCCCTCCTTAGGCCATTGATGAGTACATACGGTGATGTAATCATGCGATGTAAATGTGATGTGAGCTTGATTGCTCCCATCATAGGTAACGAGGTCACCCACTTCAAAAGGAATTTTACGTCCCATTAATTACCAAAGCCATTACCCCTATTTAACTCAGTTCTACGTGCATATAGATCACGTAAAGACTTCTTGATGTAATGTATCTCATCCTCACTAAACATGAATGGATCACGTTCAGATAGTTTGAGTGTACGTTTCAAATCTCTTATCAATTTAGATAGAGATGATACAGTCTCAACTTGTTGCATTGGGGTATCTGGTCGTAATTTCATGGGTGACCATCGTTATGATCAATTATAATCCAGTCTGGTCGTTATCGACACGCTCTACGATATCCTCTAATACAGCGAGGATGTCATTACCATTGTCAGCGTTCTCAAGAAGGAAATGTGCGAAAGTTTCAGACATTGAATTAAATGCAAGATGTACATGGTGCCACAAGAGAGATTTGAACTCCCGACCTTGGCTTTACAAAAGCCCTGCACTACCGCTGTGCTATTGTGGCATTGGAATGGGACTTACACTCAATGATTAATGTAGGAAAGCATGTCCTACCCATTGGATGCCCTTCTTCAATTGGCGGGTTGAACGATTTAAGGTGAACCACTAAGCGCAGATGCTATCGGGTTGCTTACGTAATACCTTAACCGTTCAACATATTAATTATAGCAGATCCAACCTCCCATGCAATACCCTGTGTGCAGGTTTCTTAGCTGGCACACCATCCAATAGTCTGGTGATGATTGGTGCTAGTCTCTCCTTGAAGAAGGCAAAGTACTCATCAGGTGTAAATGGGCATCCATCGATCCCCATCCATGATATAACGTCTTCTACATCAAATACACCCACTCCTAGTGCTTCATACTCTCTAGCAATGCTTACAGGTATATTACGCAATACAGGTACGAAGTAACCACTCTGTACCTCACGATCATCCCTATTGGATAACGTTTCAGTTATTTGTTGTATCTTCTCATTACTAGCACGTATCTTCTCAGTGTCGAAATTAACATTACACTTACTCTCAAGATACAAATGAGTATCAGCACCTAGGTCAGGTACACTGAAGTAATGGTCAATCTGTCTAGTGCGACCATTAACATTAACTCTGTCACTATGCTCAATGTGATTAGTACAATGAGGACTATCTGAGAATACCTTATTCCAGAACTTCTCTAGTCTAGTACCAATTGTAATGGATACTGACTGTGTTGAGGGTCTTCCATCAAGTCCACATGCCTTCAATAGGAAACTATCTGTGGTCTTGGGTTTAATACTCTCAATCAATGGAAGCAAGTTTGCCTCCAAGTATTCAGTGGATGATGACATTAGCAAAATTGTAAGTAGGAATAGAGCGTATGCGTATAACATTATAACCTCTTTCTCTCTTGATTTCAACTATGCTGAAATCCTCGTCCTTGTCATAGTCCACAACGTTGATACTCTCTTCAGGATCAAACTGTTCAAGATGATGAATGAGTTGCCTGACTAGCATCAGAATTGTGTAACTGATAGTATTATACTCATCATGCAGCATCCTGCAGCATAGGTAGTGCCACTCTATGAAGTGTCATATCATTCTCGTAATTGGTCACGTACATATGCTTTACTTGAGCATTGGCATGGTTCTTACCCTTGCCCCACCGTTGTGCATACTGATGAGGTTTAATCATTATATGATAGTTCTTTAGGGCATTCATATAATAATCATCCTCAGTATGTACAAATAACCATTTGGCCTTAGTATCAATCATACATTTAACTAAGCGTTCATGTAAATCCTCACCACCATCACCAGTGGTGTATCCTAAACGGTTGATATATGGTGGATCAATGAATATCCAGTCATTCTCATTAGCAATGGCAAAGATATCCTCAAAAGATCCATCATTTAAAATGCAATGCCTGAGCATTTGCATGTGCTCCCAATTTAGATTGCATGAAAACTTCTTATAATGACCAAATGGTACATTGAATTTACCATCTTTGTTGTATCTCTCCATACCAGAGAAACACAACTGCCTTACAGTGATATAACTGACTGCCCATTTGTATGGGTCACGTTCATCACCATTAATATAATCTCTTGATTCATAGTACTCTTTCTCTAATGCATCATGATCTAATGTTTTTAGATAGCATACGTGAGAGAATACTTCTTGGAACATGATAGGATCTTTAACCTGCCTGTACATGTTCATTAAGGCAGCATTGATGTCACTTAACACTGATGTTCTATTCAATGCAAATGCGACCGCAGCACCACCTGCAAAGGGTTCTAAGACCCTTTCATATGTGTCTGGTAGCATTTGTCTTATCAGTGGTAATTCTTTAGTCTTGCCACCCTGGTACTTGACAATGGGCTTCATGTATTCAACGCCCAGATCAATCTGATCACCATACATGTGAATATCACATAGTATGTCCACATGATCCACATACCAATCTTGTTATGTCTGGATCCACGTTTGTATGGATGAACAACACCAGGTGCACTGTCCCATCCATCTTGCATGTATTCTTTAGGATCAATCTTTCTCATAGTATCAGGTATAAAGGTGTTCCATTTACTTGAAGACACCATTTTGTAATGGTAAAAGATACGCTTCCTCATTTCTTGGCACGAAGTCTATCCACTAGGGTACGTGCAGAAGTTTCATTTCTGCATATCTTTATTATAGCACCATTATGGATTAAAGCCAACTTAGTGTTACTACCCATTACAGGTACGGCATAGTACCCATCTTTAGTGGCAAATCCATGTTCAGTGTCCTTATAGAACCTGGCAATACTTTCTAATTCTTTTTGTTCAGGTGTTGTTTGCTTTTTCAATTGCTTCATTCCAAGGGTGTTTGTATTCAGTGTCTTTGATCTTATGAATGGATAGAGTGACATCTTCACCCCATTTATTCATCTTTCTGATACCACCAAATGACATTTCAAGGTCTTGATCATTCCATCCAAGTTCTTTGACGAATTCTTTGCGTATGTAGATGTGTAGTTCACCTTCTACAAACTTGTAATCAAAATACTTTTGAATATTGGGGTCGAGTGCCATCGTTTAAATCATTTTGAACCGTTCTATGTATCAGATTACCAGACACAACAATTCTATCATGTGCACATGTGTGAGGTGGCACATAATGAGGTCTTGAACCATCAAATACATGTAAATTACCTACCTTGGGTTTAATTACCTCAGGTGGCAACCATGGTCTTAGGATGTTTGGGAAGACGAGAGGACTGCAATGTACACAGGTATCCAGATACCAAACAAAACTCCAATCAAACCCAATATGATTGTGAGCTTCTGCGTAGTCGCCTTGTCTGTACCATGCAAGCCAAAGATCTTCGACTTTATACTTCGGGTAGAGGACATGTAATTGACCAACTAAACTGTCAAACAAATAACAATCAGATATATCCCAGTCCGTCAACTCTGCCTGAACAGGTGCTTCTGACCTGCGATAGAAAGAGAGTTCTTTAATATTCTCTTCATATTTAACAGGTGGACGGACATAAAACTTGTCTATCGTTAAGTTTGGCTGCACTGATACTCCCTATACTCCTTATACAGTATCTTCTCACGTTTGTATGCGTCTATCTCCCAAGGTTCATCCATATACTCTGTGTCCTTGGGTACCACATCACCCTTCCATTTGTTCTCAATGAATACCTTATCAGTATGACGATGAGCAAAACGTTGCTTGTGATCACCACGAAGACGTTGCTCAACATGAGTTAACTCATGAAATAGTGTGGTAAGATACTGTTCTTTGTTATCAAGACGGTTCTCCATCTCGATCTCAAAGTATCTAGGACGTGATAACTGATCAATTGATACACATGTACCATCATCCTCAGGCCACAACCTTCTGTCTATAATATGGAGATAGAAGTTGAAGCGACTGAGTTTACGATGTTTGATAAACCATTCGATTGCAGTGCGGGTAATCCGTTTACGATTAGAATACCCACCAAACGTGACATAACAAGACATGACCAATGAAGAAAGTAAACGAACGAGGAAATAAAGACTAGCTTTTCGATGCCAGTCATATCTTTAGCATTCATATTAACCTCCGTCTATCTGACATCCAACCATGGATCCACCAACGGCACCCAATGGTATTGCCCACCAACGATCTTTACCACGTGATCCAAATCCTGCTAGACCACCACCTAGTAATGCACCAGCAACAGAACCTTCTGAGCAGTCGTTGTCATCAACTTCATACTCATCATATACTCTGGTTCTTGTTGTATTCTCTGGTGTACTTTCAATTCTACTTCTACTGCATGGATACTCAACAGTCTCTTTCCAAGACTTTATGTAACCAGGATTATCTTCTGTACCTGGTACATACTCTTCACGATACTCACTTCTAAAACAAGTACGTGAATGAGAATACCCTGCTTGATACTCACCTGCTACTGTTGGAGTGACAGGACTAAGTGCGATAAGTGTGGCAAGTGCTAATTTCATGATAACTCACATGCGGCGATTTTCCATTCATACTTAGGGTATGAAACCTCACACTCACTACATGTAAGTGCTGACCAAGCAAAGTGCCATACTACTGCTTGATTTTCACACTCAGGACATTCAATGCATTTGCCTTCATGACCTGCTCTAGTGTAACGATCAACTAATTTCATCAAGAGCACCTCCTAATGCTATGTTTAAAATCTTCTCTAAAGCAACATCATCAACATTGTGACGAATTGCTATTTGATTAGAGAGGGTTGGGTCTGTAGACCACATGAGATCAACGATATACTTGATCTGCTGTGTATCTAGTTCAACCATCGTTACTACGCTGTCCATTTCTGGTTGGTGTGTGATGATTACTTCCATATTATAGTGGCAATTGAGCAGGAATGCTAGAAATACGGTCAGTTTGTAAACTGTCATACTCTCTGTGCAATTCGCATCCTAGGTAGTATCGTGATAGTTTCTTAGCAACCATAGCAGTTGTGCCACTACCCATGAATGGATCTAATATTATATCACCTGGTTTGCTCCCTGCCAAGATGCATGGTTCAATGAGTTCTGGGGGGAACACTGCAAAATGCGCTCCCTTGTACGGTCTAGGTGAAATTGACCATACGGAACGCTTATTCTTCTTTGGATAAGACTTGGTGAGACCACTATGTGGCTGTAACCCTGACCCTTGATTATGATACTTCCCTTTAGTTCTGTCTCTTGTGCCCCAGTCTTTAGCGGGTTCCTTGATTGCTTCATTGTCATAATAATATTTCTTGTTCTTACTTAATAGGAACATGTATTCATGTGCCTTAGTACATCTATCACGAACACTCTCAGGCATGGGGTTGGGCTTGTGCCAGATTATATCCTGTCTCAAGTACCATCCATCCGCACGTAGTGCAAATGCTAACATCCATGGTATACCAATTAGATCCTTTTCTTTCAATCCATCTAATTTGTTACCACGTCTAGCACATTTCTGTGGTAGATCCTGATCATTTGATGAGACAGTTTGCTTATTAAGAGCTTGTCCTTTACCTGGTCTGTAATTATAGTAACTATCTCCTATGTTCACCCACAATGTACCATCATCAGTTAGTACATCACGTACCTCCCTGAATACTTCAACAAGATTACTAATGTATTCTTCTGGTGTTTCTTCTTGACCTATCTGTTTCTCTTCATCACCATAGTTCCTTAATCCGTAGTATGGTGGTGATGTTACACACATCCTCGCCTTATCAATGAAGGCAGAGAGTGTTTCACGAGCATCACCAAATAATATAGTATCCTTCATTAATCAAAATTGAGTGCTATGGTAATACGTTCACCATCAAATGTAAGAGGTGGTACAGAATGCTCAATGTTAGAGCGAAATATAACAACTGCACGCTCTTCTGGTGGTGCAATGATATTACTCTGTTGAAACTTTGAAGGTCTTACCATACTCTTTGGTGGTAGCATACAATCTGCCTCAGGTCTCTTGAAATATATTCCAGGAGATCCCTTAGGTATCTGTACAAAATACACTGCACTGAATATACTATGCGAATGAGTATGGAATTCTTGGTACTTACCACTTTCATATACATTATACCACGCATCATAACAGTTATATTCTGCTTCAGATCCGTAGGCAAGCGCAAACTCTTCTACACATAGTTTGACACGTTTTATAAGTGGTTCAAACTCAAGATACTTATTAAGATCAGCAATGTGAAAACAGTTATCAGGAGAATACTTACCACTCAACCAACTTGTAGTATCACCTTCATTAAATATTTTACGCAACTCTGTTATCTTCTTGATAAGAATATCATTCTCCTCCGCAGTCATTATGGATTGACGTGCATATAATGCAGTAGGAAATACCTCTTGTAGGTAATGGTAGTTAAACCAATCTCCTTTAGTAACAGAATTTACTTTAACAGTCATTATTATAAGTCTTTCAAGTGTGGTTCTACCCAATGATCCGTGTTATCAATACCAGCAGCATTAACATACCGCATAATATGCTCATCAACCTGATGAAATATTGGATGAAGATCCAAGTCCATGTTAATATCATGTGCTATCTCTGCAACCTGAGCTTCAGTTAAGCAATGGTCTTTATGCAAGAGATCACATGCGGGTATTCTTTTCTCAATGAGCTCATTGAGATTAATTCTAATTTCGTAGTCTCTGTATACAGGCATAGTATTAAAGGGTTCTAAAAGGGGTCTAGAAGACCCCTGAAGGGGTCTATCTTAGATAAAGGTATGATCCTGCCCAGTCTGCTCTAGTTAGGCATTGGGCATATGAAGCATCATCCAAAAGGTTGTAGCGCACATGCTTGGCGGGTTTCGCCCATGATGCTGGTTTGTACACATCACCAGTCTTTCTATCTATGAAGGCATGTACAGATGACTGGTTATCGTCCGCAGTAATCTTGATGTACTTGCGTCCTTCTTTGATGTTGAACACGGTACCAGAGAGAGGATACTTGCTGTTTACGTCCTCTTGAAGGATTTGTCCAAGCTTATGCGCTCTTTCGTAAACTGTGTCAACAAATAGTGCTTTAGTCATGGAGTTCCTTGATTGATATACTTAGTATAATACACCATTCTGCGTATGGGTGGCGGAGTGTGCCACTTTATTAACTGTCCTCATCGTCCCAATCCTCATCCCAGTCTATACTATCATCAGCATCTTCCCAGAATTGTTGATAACACTCCGCATCCTCCTCATCAAAGATAGAGAGATGGTGGTTTAATGTTATCTTACCTTCTAAGGATCCAACACTTATAGTACTATCTCCGTCATTGATACAGAAACCACGCATCAACCAACGTGTTATTTCATGGTCTGGGTATGCTTCTATCATCATATCCACCAACTCTTCAAACTGTTCACGTTGAAGATGTTTATATTCTGTCCATGGAAGACCTACATTCTCTTCCCAACACGGAGTATTTCCATCACGAAGCTCAAGCACGATCGAATACCTCTATCCTTTGAGAAATCCACTGGTGTGCATAGTCTATCAGTTCCTCCTCCAAAGTCAAGGGTTCGTTTGTAAACTCTATTAAATAACCAGGTTTATCAAATACTAACTCATCAAAATCAATTTTAGCTCTTCTTATGGTTCCACTCTCTATTTCTACACCACCGTAAGTACAATCCTCCGTAGGTACAATATATGAATTAGGAGACAATGGCATAAACATACTACTCCCTTCTACCTCATGCACAAGTCTGCGTAAGTTAGGGAACTCAGAACCATCAGGATCGACACCAACACAGATAGCACCGCAATTATTGGTCAGTGCTGTAAATCTAGTCATACCAGATACTCTAAATGATGTATGAGCACCAGGTTTATAGCGTAAGTATTGCGGATACTTAGCAGTTTCACTCATCCATATACCACTAGTAAACAGTAAGCATCTACTATGTAAGTAAAAACGGTTCAAAAACTCCCATGGGAGATCTGTATGGTCAGGAAACATCTGACATAACATCTCAGTATGTTCATCCTTAACAAATACCTTATGTTCCTCAGGATCATCCCCGAAGAATTTAAAAGCTTGTTGGCATCCTTTGTAATAAAGTACAGTGAGGTTGTCGCAATTCGACCTCACTGAGTATTCAGGCATCATCTATCAATAATTTCAATAAGTCCATCTTCGATTTGATTCAACCAATCTTGCGTAAATTTAGCAACATCTGGTTCTTCCTGCGTAAACTCAACAATGATCGTTGGTTTACTTACTGTTATCTGTACAGTATCCGCTTCTGATATTGGAAATGGATAGTGTTGTAACAGTTTTGTTTTATGATACCATATATCGTGCATCGGTACTATTATACTACCAATTCCTGCAGGTGTAAAGCTATCGCTCTCCTTGAGGAAATATACTCTTCTATCAGTAGCATGTAGATCTTCAAACCCTGAACACGCAACTAAACCATTATCCTCCTGTGATACCAGTCTATTCAGACCAGGAAAACGGAAGTGAGTGTGTGATCCGTTGTGATATAAGAGAGAATGTTTAGCAGGTTTAAGTGAGTCACTCCTCCATGTACTACCAAACATTACAGTTCTGTGGTGTACTTGATATGTCTGACCACATTCACGTATTATCTTTTGATATCCAGCTACTTTACCTTTCTTATGCTTCTTAATATGTGCAGAGATAATCTTATCCTGCGTCTCCAGCATGATTTCCTTCACTGGGTCAGGATCATTACCGAATACTTTCTTACCTTTGCGTGCGTCATAGCACCCAAATACACTTACACCAAACTGTGAAATACTCTTACCGAATGTGTACTGAGCAATTCGGGTATCCTGCGTCTCTGCGAGTTGATACATATCACTCCTCTTCGGCTAGTGCTGCGCTCAGTGCCTCAAACTGTTCGTCAAAGTCATCTTCACTGTATACATTAACAACCGTAGCCTGTGATACTACAGGATCAATGTGTGTATCATCTTTCTTTGCCATTACTTCACGATGCTTCATTAAGTCTTCCATTGGAACTACTTGCTCAACACCAATCATTTGTGATAATACTAGTCGAGTGGAATCCATATCACACTCATTTAGTCTCTTCTGTTGCACAGCATTATATACTTGCTCCGCAATCTGGAACATTAATGGCTCTTCTGTCTCAGGCTTAAGTGAATCTAGATCCATTGGAATAGGACCATACCACTGCTCATCCTTGAGAGTACCATCATTATAATAAACACCGAATTCTCCAGTGTCTATATCGTAATCTTTAACAACAAATGTTGGAGCTACGTCAGCATCCAATCTGAATTGTTGATCAATGTCTTGGATTGACATAATTCCTCCTAGTTAGTTTTGCCACCACGGATATCTCCGTCGTTGTTTCCATTCTGTCCATAACGATAACTCCACCCATCAATGGCAGTTCCTCCACCACCACCAGATCCACCAGCATTTTGACCACCTTGGCCTAAATTACCGCCTTGGCCACCAGAGTTTGAACCACAACCTCCGTTGCCGCCGCCACCGCCGCCGCCCCATTGTTGTCCGTTCTGTCCTCCATGCTTTCCTTGACCGCCTGGATATCCAGCTCCTCCACCTCCACCGCCTCCGTTGGCGTTTGAGAAATTTTGAGAAGTTCCTGAACATTGACTGCCCTTCATGCAACCGTAGTAATATGTATTCTGATAGGTACATTGAGCATTGTTTCCACCTGCTCCACCACCGCCACCGCCACCGATGACACCAGCATTATCTAATATGAAATTAGTCCTGGTGTAGAGAGCACGTTGTCCACCTTGACCATTTTGTCCTCCTCTATTACCACCATTTCCACCTTTACCAGTTATTCTTTTATTACTATTAATTCTGAGATATACTTTAGAGTCATTAGAGAAATTACCAAGATTAACTTGAGACCTTACACTATTAACAATAACAGCACCTTTAATCTTATTACCACCATATCCAAGTCCACTAATATGACTTGCTAAGCTCCACTCTGAAGTACTATTACTATTGATTGATGCATTGAAGAGGAAATGCTCACCCTCATGTATCAATCTCCATGTTCCCGATTGTTTTATCCAAACTTCCTTAACATCACGCCAAGATCCACTGTGCTTTACATTAACATCTTCTACATATTGCCAAGTACCACCCTGTTTAACTCTAAGATGTTTATCAAGAGCCTGTGCATATGTGGTCGAATACGGAATTCCCATAATTTATAATATCCTATTAGTACTTATACCAGATATCTCCATCACTTCCTCCAGATGGATTGCTTGTCGAAACTGTCCTTGCACCATATGCGTTTTGTGAAGATGAACCAAATGTAGTTGCAGTAATTGTACCACAACTTACATTCAATCCACCTAATGTATTACTGGATGGATTATATGTGAAATGACCGTTATCAGTGTCAATATAAGGACGTTGATAACCAGTACTATTATTATCACTGAATAATATTTGATAGTTAACACTATCATTCTTCTCATCAATATTGACGTTATCTGCATTAGTAGCAGTACCAGATGTATCCTGGTTACCTCCTGTATTTACGCCAGGTAGATTGATATTAGCAGTACCATCGAATGATACACCACCAATATTGCGAGCTGTCTGTAATGCAGTAGCTGTAGCAGCATTACCAGTACATGATCCAGATGAACCAGATACATTACCAGTTATGTTACCAGTTACAGCACCATTTATAGTTGTTGAGTGGAGAGTCTCAATGTATGCGTTCTTCCACTTCTGTGTTACATTACCTAAGTTACGATTATTTGATAGAGAATCTGGAGTAACATCAGATGCAACAGTAGCAGTAATACTTACTGTATCAGCAGTAGAGTTACCAATTGTAGAATTACCATCAACTGTTAGATATCCAGCAATGTCTACATTTCCTTGGATGTCAGTATTACCATTATCAGTGTCAACGGTAAACTTATCAGTTCCAGCATTTGTCTGGATCTTGAACATCTTATTGTCAGCATTGATAGTAACATCATTGCCTGTAACTTGCAGACTACCACCAAGTGTAGTAGCACCACTGTTAACATTTAATGTACCAGTGGATTGAATATCAATTCCAAGACCATTCTTGAGTTGTAAATCACCATCACCATCAGTCCATGTATTACCAGATGCAGATCCACCTGTAATTCTTAAATTACCAGTATCAGCAAGACCAAACTTAGCCCATGCAGCACCAGTCCAATAATATCCAAGATGATTAGCATTACTTACATCAATATTACCTAAGAATGATATGTCACCAACATTAGCAGCAGCAGATGTACTTGGAGTTGTAGTAACAACGTTGAATTTCTTCTCTGCTTCATTGTTTGCAGCCTCACCTTTAATGGTTAGGTCAGCACATGATATATTCTTATCTACTGTTAGATCCTGTCTAACTGCTAGATATCCTTTAAATTCACTCTCAAGTTGGGTATCATCAACTGTAATCTTATCCCTAATGATGATCTCATCATATACAGGACGTAAGTTTGCAGTCTCACCAACAATGGATAGTGAAGGAGTATCAAGTGATGCTTCCTCACCAGTAACAGCAGATATTCTAGTGTTACCAATGAATAGGTCACCATTTG
>VTLG01006982.1_pt1 | contig 43681 bp, 41 predicted proteins | sample 4694571 | NCBI WGS metagenome assembly VTLG01 (sample SAMN12604809, study PRJNA352737) | marine metagenome | biome: ENVO:00000447; feature: ENVO:00000209|ENVO:00000569|ENVO:01000036; material: ENVO:00002151; isolation source: viral sequences binned using virsorter ...
CAAAGCTAAGTGTTGGCAATGATCCGACTAATGGAAAGTTTCTTCAAGCACAGTCAGGCCAGACAGGTGGAATGTTATGGGCAGATGTACCAGCAGGAGTAGGAGGTGCTAATGGTGTTGACTTTAACGATGATGTCCAAGTTCGTTTTGGTACAGACAACGATTTAGTTGTTAAACATACTGGAGCTGCTGCTTTTGTTACAAATAGTCTTGGTGCATTCAACCTTAATGCAGGAGCAGGTTTAGACATCACCACTGGTGGAGACATAACAATTGGAGCAGGTCATCCAATTATTATTGAAGCAATAACTGGTAATGCTGGTGGTCATGTCCAGTTCAGAGAAGGAACAACTGGAGGTACTAATGCGGTATCTATTAAAGGCCCAGAAACTATTGCTAGTGATTACTCAATAGTTCTACCTAATGCTGCACCAACTGCTAACGGCCAAGCTTTAACTGCTACCACAGCAGGTGTAGCTTCTTGGGCTAATGTTTCTAGTACAACAGCAGATGGTTGCTTATATGAAAACGATCAGTCGATCACTAATAACTACACGATAGCTTCAGGGAAAGGGGCGCATTCTGTTGGCCCTCTCTCAATTTCTGCTACCCTAACTATTAACGGGGTCTTGGCTATCAGCTAAAATAAAATTATGGCACTTACGTTAAACGGAAACACAAATACGATTGCAGGTGTAGCAGTAGGCGGCTTGCCTGATGGAATAGTAGATACAGACACACTTGCTTCTAGTGTTAATACAATTAGGGCTGCTCAACAATTTAGATTATTAAATGATGAAACTGGATCTGCTAGTACTGGTACTGTTCTTGATGACTGGGAAGAAGTAGATACAGATTATCAAGCAATAGCTGGAGTTTGGTCGCATTCGAGTGGTATTTTTTCAACTACTTCCACTGGTATATATGTGTGTAGTTACCACTTAACTATTGTTGGAGGAGCTGCTGAAGATGCTTTTGATCCTAATGTGCAAATTTCAACTGATTCAGGTTCTAATTACACGACTAGATCTAGGACTTGGGCGCAGGTCAGGAACGCTCCTAATGCCTTAATGGATTCTCCAACTCAAATATTTATGTTTGACGTATCTAATACGAGTACATTCAGACTCAGATTGAGGCAAAGTCAAGATAATAGTATTGCCTCTGCTACTACAATAAAAGGTAGTAGTACTGAAACATTAACTAATATCATGTTTATTCGTTTAGGAGCCACATAAGATGGGAAGTATTAAACTGCCACACGCATCAGGAAATAGCATGAGCATCGCAGCTCCTGCAACGAATCCTGCTTCTGATTTAACTTTAACTTTACCGCCAACAATAGGAACAAATGGTCAATATCTAAAAGTTGATGGGTCTGGTAATTTATCATTTGGGACTATTACAGCAGGCACAACAAGAACAATAGCTAATGCAGCTACTTCGTCAGGAACAGAAGTTGAATTTACAAGTTTAGATGCCGATGCTTATTGGCATAGGCTTTTATTTTTTAAAGTTAGTACTGATGGAAATGTTGACTTCCGATTACAAGCAGGTACATCTTCAGCTTATTTAACTTCTAGTTATAAAACCAGTTGTGGATATTTAGCAGGTGGTTCCTCAACAGCAGTTGATGGAGACACAGGTTGGATTAGAACTGATGGACTGACAGCTCATGCTGATACTGAAGTTTGGGAAATTAATTTTATGAGATCAGGCACTACAAACAACTGGGTTGTTAGAGGTAGTGCTACTCATAGCAGTACGAATTATTATTATTGGATTACTTCCAACTTTGAGTTAAGTGCAGCTTTAGCTAAGATTAAAATATATCCACCTAGTAATAGTTTTGATGCTGGTAACATTTATTTGGAGTCGTTCAAATGAGTAAACGAATAAGCGTAAACGTACAGACTGGAGCAATAACAGAGAGTACATTAACTGATGCTGAGAAGGCACAGAATAGTGTCGGTGTAGATGCTGAAATAGCCAATCGGTATAAGTATTTAAGAAAGAATGCTTACCCAGACATAGGGGATCAATTAGATGACCTCTATAAGAAAGGTGCTTTTTCTGATGAGATGGCAGCTAAGATTAAAAAAGTAAAAGACGATAATCCCAAGCCATGAGCCAACTTAAAGTCAACGCAATACGCCACACAGGAGCATCAAGTGATGCTGTTACCTTGGCATCCGATGGAACGTGTACGGCAAAGGTTACTAATAATCTAAGCAACAGAAATTTGATAATTAATGGGGCAATGATTATAAATCAGAGAAATTGGTCAGGTGCAATTACAGATGGTGGTTATTCCTTAGATAGATACAGACTTAACATTACTAGTGCTGGAGCTTGGTCAATCACACAAGCAGATTTAGGAACTGCTGGCCCTACAGGTTTTAGAAAATCTTTGAAACTAGATTGCACTACAGCAAACGCTAGTTTATCTGCTGGTTCTATGCTTCAGTTTCATCAAAAAATTGAAGCTCAAGACTTACAGCAGTTAGCTTATGGCTCTTCAGGTGCAAAATCAGTAACTATAAGTTTTTGGATTAAAAGTAATAAAACTGGTACATTTCCTTTAGAGTTATTTTGTACTGATCCAAGTACTGATAGACAGCATATTAAACTTTATACAATAAGTAGTGCAGATACTTGGGAAAAGAAAACATTAACATTTGCAGGTGATACTGGTGGACAAATTAATAATGATAATGGCACAGGGATAGTTATAAATTGGTATTTAGCAGCAGGTACAGACTTTACTAGTGGTAGTAATGATCCACAATGGGTAAATCAGGATAATACCGAAAGAGCCGCAGGAATTACAGTTAATTTAGCTGACAGTACATCTAATTATGTTGAATTTACAGGTATTCAATTAGAAGTAGGAGACGTTGCCACTGACTTTGAACATAGATCGTATGGTGATGAATTAGCTAGGTGTCAGAGATACTATGAAATACTAGAAAATGTTACTTGTCAGGTTTATGCAAAATGGGGTAATGGTGATGTTAGATCGCCGTTCTTTTTTAAAGTAACAAAAAGAGCTACTCCAACAGTAACTAATTCTGGAGGTACTTTCACTAACTATGATGTTGACGGTGGATGGGGAACAAATACTCCAAGTATTACAGACATATCAACAACTTCATGCTGCATCAATAGTAATAATGGAGGTGCAGAAAACGTATTAAATGTTGTTGGGGTAGACTTCCTTGTAAAAAGTGAGCTTTAATTATGAGTTATCAATTAACTAAAATTATTACAAACCCTGTATCTGGGGAAACATCAGAGGGAGACTCTATCAAAAGAAAAGCTGATGGTGCTTTTATTCCTAAAGACCCAGCGAACACAGATTACCAAGAGTACCTAGAATGGGTAGCAGCAGGTAACACAGCGGAGGCAGCAGACTAATGGGATTAACACAAGTCAACTCAGAAGGCATTAAAGACGGTGAAGTTAAAAATGCTGACATGGCAGATGATGCAGTAGGAATTGCAGAGTTATCTGCAACAGGTACTGCATCTAGTTCCACATATTTAAGAGGAGATAATTCATGGGCTACTGTCTCAGCAGGAACTGCTTTAACAGGCTCAACCGATAACACCATTTGTACTGTTACAGGTGCAAACGCTATTCAAGGTGAGGCAAATCTTACCTATGACGGAACAGATTTAAAGATAACTACAGACGCTAATGGTGAAGGAATAGTAATGTATTCCAGTGGGTCTACTTTCTCTAAATTATCTGGTGACGCTAATAGAGCAAGTGAGAATCAAAGTTGTTTAAATATTCAAGCAAACTGGGACGGAACACCAATTGCTGCGATTGATTTTGTAGCGGGTGCTGACACCACTAACAAAGATGATGGAAAAATAAGATTCCAAACTACAACATCTGGAAGCAATATTGCAGAAAGGATGCGAATCGAAAGTGATGGGAACGTAAAGATACTAGACGGTGATCTAGTAATAGGAACTTCTGGCCACGGTATTGACTTTAGTGCTACTACAGATGGAAGTGGTACAGATACTAGTGAACAGCTTGACGACTATGAAGAAGGTGAATGGGTACCTATTCTTAACACTGGAGATTTTGGTGTTACCAGTTATGCTACAAGGTACGCAAGGTATACAAAAATAGGTAGGGCAGTGCATATTGTGATGTATATCATGTTGAGCAATAAGGGAAGTAATAGCGGGTATTTAAAATTGTGGGGTTTACCTTATACCAACGCGGCGAGTCCTGCTTACAATGCTTTATCTTGTTGGTGTACGAGCATGGAAATCGGGGGCGCACGTTCAATGATTGCTTATGTAAATCCCGGCTCTAATTGGTGTGCAATACAAAAATATAACGAATCAAGTGGAGATGCTAATTGGTGTACGGAAGGTGACCTAAATAATAATAGTGAGATACGGTTAGCAGGAACTTACTTTATTTAGTTCTTAGACCGTTAGCACGTCTATAAACTACGCACCATCAAACCTGTTTTAATCGGAGATTAATCCTAAATGGCATTAACAGAATCACAAGAAAACGACAAGATTGAGGTAACTCAACGCTGGAACGTAGGTGTTAGGAACGCAACGATTATCAAGAAAGATGGTGTGGAACTTACTCGTTCCTTCAAGAGAAAAGTATTAACACCGGGAACACTTGATGCAAGTGACAACCTAGTAGCTACTGATATATCTGGAGAAGATGCAGATGTTCAGGCTATATGTAACGCAGCTTGGACGGATCAAGTAAAGACTGACTACACTGCTTTCTTAGTAGCTAACAAAAATCCTGTATGAGAAAAGTAATTGATGGCATTGCTATTGCATCAGGCGTTGGTGTCATAGCAATACTTGGTGGCGGGGCTTATGGTTACTTCTGGTTCCAAGGAAACAAAGATGCCTTAATGGATAAGGCAATCCAACAAGTAACTAAGTCGATAAAGTTACCAAGTCTTTCTAGTCCAGCACTACCAACTCAATCACCTAAAGGTCTTCAACTTCCTAAGTTTTAGAAGATAGAAGAGTTAGCAATCTTACGTTCAATCATCTTCCTATATGCAGGGTCGGTTGAATACTTCTCATCATTCATTGCTCTAACAAGTTGATCGTGTGATTCAAACTTCTCACTAGGAGCTGAAGGAGTCTTGCCTCCAATCAAGTTAGGTTCAGTACCAGTAGCTTTAACATACTTACTATGTAGTCCAGCAACTGTAAGCTTGACGACTTCAATGTTTGGATTATTTATACCAACACTAAAGGCACTCTTCTCAGCATCAGATAAAGTTTGGCCAGCCCAATCCATCATGTTTGCATAGCCTGTATCACCACCATATTCTTCTTTGATGTCATAGATCTGCTGCTCAGTTACTGCACTCTTCTGTTGAATACCAGCAAGGTATGATTCGACTACATCTTTAGTGAATCCTGCTTTATTTAATTCTTCAAAGTGTTGATCGGTAAGGGTTCCTTCCTTTTGGAAGTGTTCATTCATCTCCTCATATTTAATACCAGCCTGTTCAAATCGTTCGCCTATGTAATCACCATAGATTTCTTTGGCTGACTGAGGTTGATCTTCAGTTGATTCTTGCTCAGGAGTTTCTTCTCCTTTGCTCATCTTTTGTTGTAGTTCTTGATAAGCCTTCTCTAATTCTTCTACTGAATCATATTTGCCAGCTAGCTTTTGTTCTGGTTGCTGTTCAGCATCAGTAGATAAATCAGCAGGACTATCTTTTAGTTCTGTCTTCTCTGTCCCTTGTAATTGTTCTTGATTCTCTGGAGATAGAGCTTCAGTTTCTTCTTGTTTAATTGTAATTGCTTCAGGCATGATAAAAAATGAAAGAGGTCTGTGTAGTGGTGGGGTTAGGAGATAGTAATCTCTCCAGTCTCAGCGTTCTTGCTGATAATAGGAGCGTTTGATTTCTTTTTCCCTGTCTTCTGAACCTTAGCTTCTTTAGGAATAGAAATTTCTTTAGGCTGCGGGGACTTCTCCACTACCGGTGTTTCCACTGGGGAGTCCTTCACCTGCTGCGTTTCCATCTGGGAGGACGTTGGGTTGGGTTCCTTGTTGGGAGGGGTCAACTCCTGCTGAGTATTGGGGGCCATAGGGTGCACCTTCTGCTGTGTAGTTTTTAACCGCTTGTGCAGCGGCTGGTGAATTCATTAAAGCACTCATCTGTTCCATTTGCTGCTGTCTATTTTCAGCAGCGGCTTGTGCTTGTGCCTCTTGCTCTAACTGTTGTGATGTTTTAACTAGGTTAGTTGTATCTATTGAAGCACTAGCTGCTAGTCTTCGCAGTGCTTCTTCCATGTTTAGATACTTCATCATTATCTCTGGGCCTAATGCTTGTTGTGCTGTACCTATGAAGTCAACAAGTTTATTCCTATCATCACCTCTACCTATAGCTTCAAGTCCTGTAACAGGTTTAGGATTAACCATTGCATCTCCAGTCTTCTCACTCATAGGCATAGAAGGTATCTTCCTTTGCTTCTGCAAGATATACATCAGCCTTCTAACTAGAGGTAGTTGTAGTTCTTGAGTCAAGATGGAATACAAACCACCAATTGAAGTCTCAAGTTCTTGTGCCATATATCTAATCTCTTCTGCTGTTACTCTTTCACCTGCCCTTTGTACTGCTGTATTTAAAAGGAAAGCAAATGATAAGCGTGATTCAATTCTTTCAATCGTGCTTGATGCTAGTTGTAAGTCGTTAAGTTTTCCTTGGCTTTGTAGAACAGTCACATCATTAGCAGATCCCTGAACTATCGCACCATTTGCAGCATTACTTAGAGTGCGTGGTCGTGTAGTTCCATTGGGATTAACCATGAATAAGACCTTACTCATAGCAGCACTAGCTTCAAGCACACTTTGATAAAGAGATTCAAGTGCTGTTAAATCTCCATACCACTGTTCTATATATGAACGTCCATATTCTTCTGCATCAATTCTTTCCCATCTCAAAGCGATAAAGGGAGAACAATCAGCAGGACACATACCAGATGTACCAGCTATCTGTTTACCTTTAACCTCTTGATACCAGTAGCATTTATCATTCTCATAATGTACGCATGTATGTATCTTAATTGATTTCTTAGTAGGCCCACCTTGTTCTTGTACTGTCTCATCATCAGGTAAGAATCCTTCTGGTAATGCTTCTGGATATACTTCCTCTTCGATAATGATTTCAGTTATAGATCCCATTGGATCTCGTACAACACAGTACCTATCAAGATGGATAACCCTTATGCCATTTGGGTTTACATAAAGAAGAACATTACCTGCAACTATCAACTGTTTAAATGCTTCGTGCATAGAAGCACGGGCACTCATAGTCTCAAGCATGGACATAACAGCTAGCTCTACCTTGACCAAGGCAGTATCTAACTCTGTTTTCATGGCTGGATCTACATTCTCACCATGAAGTAACAGACTATCTATCTCTAACTTAAAGAAGGGAGAGTTAGGAGGGAAAAGACTAAGTTCTAATTTGGTACTGAGATTACCTAAACCTCTAGCTCCGACTGATTGGTATGGAGTTTTTAATCTGCCATGATCTCCTTGATTAACCTCAGTCATTAGAGAAGGGATCGTTACCTTGGCACAATCTCTAGCTCTTTGAAGATAAGGATCTCTAGTTGTGCAAAGTTGTTGATACCTTGCAGCAGCAGTAGTATCTTTCTCTTCAGAATATTTTTTTTCTACTGCATCAACGTCAGTAGTGAGTGTTAGTTCCATTTATGCAGGGATGTTAAGGCCACTACCTGCTGGCAAGTCTGTCCTAAATTGTTTTCTACCATAACCTTTCTTCCTAGATAGAGGATTAGCAATACCAGCGGCATTAGCTCCAGTGATTTCTAGTGCTGATGCCGTTGATTGTGCTACTGGACTAGGAGCTGGAGCTGGTGGTGCTTCAGCTATAGCTTTTTGTTCTTCATATCTCTTTTCTTGTTCTGCTTTTTGCTCTTCATATTGCCGCTTCTGTTCTGCCATCTGTTCACGTTGCAGATCTAACATCTCTGAATTATCAGGTGGATCTGGTCTTCGTCCTCCGCACATAACTAAATACCTTGATTGTTTTGGTCAGTGTAGACGGACATGAGCATCCTAACTACACTCCTTGCACCTCCATAATGCCAGATCTCTCTGTCTTTTGCTTCTAACTCAGGACATTTTTCAGGATATATTTCATCTAACTTCTTAATCAAAGCCTCCTCAATGGGAGGCCAAAGATCTTCTTCATTCATAAGTAGGCTCCCATAATTTAACATCACCTGTTACATGATTGTACTCTCCATCTCTCAAGATGCGTGTCAACTGTGCAGTCATAACAGCATCTGCATAGGTCTTACCCTTCTTCTTATATGTTTCTAATACTTTGTTCCACATGTCCTTTGGTGATTCCAAATCACCTAGTATTTTCTCTGCTGTTTTAGGGCCAACGCCATTAAGACCTGCAATATTATCAGTCGCATCACCTTGTAATACTTGTAACATCCAGTTCTTATCTGCTTTCTTTCTTGTTATTAATTCAAGATCATCTTTAGCTAGTAAGGTACACGGTACACCTCGCATATCTTTATCAACAGAAACAATTATTGGATTATCATATTGTCCACCGGTAGCAAGTAACGACATAACATCATCACCTTCTAAGTTAGGAAAACTAATTGAGTGATAGTAGTTAGCTACTTGTTCTCTTACTCTCTTTAATCCTAGAGGTTTACGTTTACCTATCCTATTTGTTTTGTAATCTTGAGAGACTGAGTGTCTAAAGGTTGGGTACTCACTGAAGCACATGATTACTTGACCTGAATCTTCAGCTATACCTTGGTACTGTTCAACTTTGTATTGAATTAAATCATGTACTTCCTTCTCATCTAGGTGAAGGGAGTGATGCCATTCATCCCATCTATAGTCATGCTCACAAGCACAACAAGATGAGTAGATCAAATGGTCAGCGTCAATTAATAAAGTCATGGTGGGTTAAAACATTGGGACAGATAAACGACCTGATTGGTCAGAGTAGAGAAGCTTATCGGCTTCACCTGTTGAACCACAGTGCCTGTTCTTAAGGACTGCTAGTTGTAGTGAGCTACGTTCAGCAGCGTCACCTTGTTGATTTCTTGATGCACTAATCACTGCTGAACTAAGCTGAGCTAGTGAATGTGATCCCCTTAAATGGCTAAGCGAGACCTTGGTTCCCTCTTCATGGCCTCTACCCTCTGGTCTCTTCAAGTGGCTAACAAGAAAGAGAGTGATACCAGTAGCTTCAACGATCTGCCTAAGCTTAGTGACAGTGACATCAAGAGTCCTTCGCTCATCAAGGTCATTGAGCAAGGCACTAACGACAATGGAAATGTGATCAACAAAGACAACATCTACATTCTCTACCTTCGCAAGGTATTGAATCTGTTGGCAAAGAGTATCAGGATCCATTGAACCAAAGTGATCGTATAGATGTAGTCGGTGTGTAGAACACAGACGATCAAAGGATTCTCTTAGCTCCTCCTCTTCAGCTAAGGATGAGTCAAGGTGAATAGGTTTAGATAGATCAACTGCAATGATGCCTTGCAACGTGCGTTGGATACTCTCTTCTAGTGCTATGTATCCAACTCTTAATCCTCTAGTTAAAAAGTGATGGCATAACTCACGACATAAACTACTCTTCCCTGTTCCTGATCCTGCTGTTATTAGATTCATCTCATGCTTACGAATACCTCGCAGCATCTGATTAAGTTGAGGCCAAGGATAAGTACAGATAGAATCAGCACCCTTCTTAGTTACCTCATCCCAACAGTCAGCACTATCTACTATCCCTTCAGGTTTAACTGGGATAGCTTTCCATAATATGTCCTTAAGTTCATCTCCTTTACCTGCAACGAGCATATCGTTGGCATCTTTGTAATCTCGTAGTCGTGCAATAGCGACTGGTACGCCAGCCAAAACTTCCGTTGCTTTGATGGCAGCTTCATTACCTGCGGTATCGTTGTCGAAACAAAGTACTGTGCGAAGATGACCTGCGAGCCATAGCTCATTCATTACTAGATATTTGCTAGCACTTTGCGCTCCACTTGGCAATGAAACTACAGGAAACTTGTTGCCTTGTATCTGTGATGCAGCCATACAATCCAGCTCACCTTCAGTCACGACACAGAAGACTTGGCTTTGATTAGTCTGTCTCCATATACGCTGACCAAACAGTTGGATCTTGGTCATATCTCCTAACCAAATGAACTTCTTGTCTTTGAATCGGAGGTGTTGAGCTACATCTTTACCGGTGTGATCTTGATATGTTGCCACCTGAACGGGCTGGCCGTTGTATTCAGCTAGCCCATATCCATATAGTTCGCAGGTTTCTTTAGTGATTCCTCTTTTAGGTAAGGCTTTGTAAATGATTCGATCTTTAGAGATCAATGGTTTAGTTGCCTTCTCTTTCTTGAAGGGATTAAGCATAGGTTTCTTAGGGATAAAGGGTTTGCTTTCTTTCTTGTTGGGTTGATACTGATAGCCACATCCAAAGCAGTGGGCATGGCCGTCATCAAACCACGCAAGATTGTCCTTGCTACCACACTCAGGACAAGGACTCTTTCTTAGGTACTTGCTTTTCTCTTTCATTGTTCTCCCAGTGTTGGATTAATAGACGCAACTCTTCTATTCTTTTGAGTGCATAATCCCTGCGTTCACTGTGATTCATACCAGTTATCAGGGATAGTGCCGTGGCTCCAGATGAATCCATTTCTTGTAGCCCATTGGCCATAAGTAATAGACTTCTTAGCTCGGCTGATTTTTTCTTTGGCGTTTTGAAAGCACAGTCTTATATCCAAGTGAGGATGTTGTGCTTTCACGCATAGCATTTTGCGTCTGTCATTTGGTGAGAAGAATCCCTTGGTCTCTACTATCACACCGTTGGGCAATATAAAATCGGGTTTATATTTTCCCTCCCATGTGTAGTCAAGGACAAGGGACTCATAACTAAATGAGACACTACGCTTGTTAAGGCTGGCAGCTACACCAGCCTCAAACTTACTTCTATATTTAGAAGCTTGACGCATCCTCATTTGAGGGTGAGAACGGACTGCTTGAAGGTGACTCTTCCAATGAGTATGATCCTTCTTCTTTAGAGAAGGGATTGGGAGCTGAACCACCTTGCTTTTGGTACTCAACGAAAGATGTTATCTGTACTGAGTTAAGGTTAAGAGCAAGTCCAACACCTGAACCAGTGTGGTTATAAGGTGAAGCACTAAATGCAATACGACCAGTAGAAGTAGGATCTACATTGGCTAATGGTTTTGATTTCTCAGATGAAATTTCCCTAGCCTCAGTGTCATATAAACGTGGAGCCTCACGTTCAAATGTTGTTCCATCTTTTCTATTAACTCCCTTCTGTTTTCTCTTGCACTTAATAAAGTAAACCTCCATTGGTTCACCTTGGAACTCACTCAACTCATCATTCTTTAATAGCTTGAGAGTCTTGGAGTCACAGTATCTATATCCAAAAGGCATAAACTCTTGAAGCTTGAACTTCTTATTAGGCTCAGCATCTTTAAGTTCTTTCTTGTAGTCGTTAAAGAAACCTTCAAGACTAGCAATGAATTGTTCAGCCTCTTTAGATGTAGGCTTTCCATCTTTAAGAGGGATGATGCCGGTGATCTCCCAGCGTGGATCATTCTCCTCAATGGTTGATAGTTTATGTGGAGTTATAAAGGCATAACTCAAGTTGCATTTAGGAGTGATGAATTCTTTTAGATTCATGTGATGAAATAGGTTGATTGTTTAACGGATGATGGATCGAAGTCACCTATTACTGGAGTAGGTGGTAACTCTTTTCCTTTTGTTGTGTCGATTTGATAGATGAGTGTGTTGGTGATGTTGTCAAGCACTGGACGTTTATACATCTCAGCAAATGTCCATCTAACTGAGTCTCTTAGCTGACTCATCTCACCTGCCGTAGTTACAAAGCAGTCATGGATACCTCCTATGTTTTTAACTCCACTGACCTCATGTGCATGGATAGTAGCGAAAGCCATGTGACTGGAATCCAATGAGTGAATGACGTTAGGCGAAAGTGAATTAGCCATACGTTTGGTATCCAAATCTTCCAGCTCCTCATTAGCCCGTATATCTAAGTGAACATCAGATAGATAGTTCAATTGAATACGAGTTTTCCTTATGTCCTTATAGTCCTGAATAACAGGTAAACCACTTGGACTCCACCACCTAAGTGCAGTGTTTTGTTGGCCAGCTTTACGACCAATGGATTTAAACCATTGCATAGCCTTGACCGCTGGCTGGATCAAGGCAGTCGCCTCTTCATGGAGGATCTTTGCCATGAAGTGAACCGTTGTCATGGCTCCCTTCTTGGTAGTCCACCCTCCATTTGTATATAATTCTTTCCCTCTTTTCTGTGCCCAGTCATAAGCAAAGTAATAACAAGCAGTGCGTGTTGCTGAATATGGAGTACACATCACTACATTCTTTGCAAGGCTACGGTCAGGTTGCAATTCAAGCCAACGTCTAGCTCTATAGTCAGTGCTATCTCTTAGTCTTTCATTAACCTTAGTCATTACCGTTGCATATATATCTTGAGGTTGAGCTGAGTCAGTGAGGTTGACCATCTTACCCATGTCATCACGCAAGAAAGCTGAGTAATGCTGTATCCCTGAGCAACTGCAATCCAAATTGATGGCGTGATTAGAGATGTGTCCATATCCCTCACGTTTAAAGAGATGGTAAGCACGACAGAAGGATAAGAACTGCCAAGGTTTATCAGCCCTCATCCAAAACTCAGCGTTAATCCAAGGATCATTGCCAGCTCCAGTGATTAGCTGTTCTCTTTCTATTACCCAGTCAATACGAGTATCAAAGGTGGACTTCAATCCATATAGATTTGCACCATGTATGCGTAGCCAATTGAGATCATCCTCATTCTTAATAGGTGTACCATTAGCAAAGGTAAGTAGACTCCTTGCTACATCATTACCTTGAGGGTTTAAGAATGGTGGTCTGTCATAGTAACGACCACGAAAATCTAGTTGCTTAACGAAATAGATTTCATCCTCATCTTTAAACTTATCTGCTACCCATATCAACTTACGTTGTGCTATGCGTGTGCTTCTAGTCCTATCGTTCTTCTCATGTAGGTACTTAGCTTGTAGTCTCCATCTGAATACATCAGGGTGATCCTCATCTAAGTGCTTAGGATATGGAGGTATAGCCCATCCATTAGCAGGTAACAAGCAACCAATCTCTAAGTTGTTGTCATACGCATGATTGACTTGAGCTAATGCCCAATCGTTTATCTTCCACGCTGTCTCTTGTTGTATGTTAGCTGCCTTATAGAATGGCTCACTTCCATTAGTCTGCCTACCTACTCGCTTGTTATTACTCTTTAAGAATTTAGATTGAACAGCTCTTGTTAGGTAGCCTCCATCAGTAGGGCTAGTCCAAGGTCTTGGCTTGACATACATAGGTAGGTAGTTAGGAGTCATCAACTCTTGCTTATTCTTTACGTCATTGATCCAGTCCATGCACTCCTTAGTTGCCTTGACTACCCGTCTTGCTGGCTTATATGAGTAGTCGATTTCAATTGTTATTAGTCCGGTCTCTCTAGCTATCAGCTCCACTAGAAATAAACCTGACGCTAGCTTCTCTCTTGCAGTCCAGTTATCTGTGTGTTGCATCCTTCTAATAACTGCCATCTTGTGAGCCTTACGACTCCTACCTCTATTGAACTTGAACAACTCATCTTTAGTAGCACGATCAAGCATGGTCTCTATCCATACCTTGTCCATCACATCACGACATACAGCATGTAGTGTTGGTGATGCACTCAAAGAATCAAGGATAGTCCTGACTCCTATTGCTGCTAGTTGTTGAGGTGGTAGCTCAATGAGTGGAGTAAGCAAGGCAAATGTTTTACCTGCCTTACCTTGTTCAATCTTCTTACGAGTTGCTCGTATATGTGGGATGAGTGTCGCTGTTCCATGTGCAGTCAACACCTCACCATGATTAGACAAGCTTTCCATCTTGCCTTTGCGTTGGATGTTCTCAATGATCTTTACTCTGTCCTTACCCAGTGTTGTCATCCATCTTTCCAACGCAATCTGATCTGCCTTAGTCCTCATAGGGATACCAAAGCAACGTCCTTAGTTTTACCGACATAACATTCACGTCTTTAGTTCTAGGTATGTAGCTTGCATAGCTCTAGTGCTAGCTGCTTCTACCTTTTGCTCTATCCATCCACGCAATAACTCTGAGTCACTGAGTCCCTTGAGTTGAGCTACCTCTTTAACTATCTGAGATACAGGAGGACTAAGCATGATGATGTGCTTAACCTTGGCTGGTACTGGGCTGTTAGTTTCTTCCATGAAAAAAGAATTTGCGTAAGGTGGATTGGATTAAAATGTTAGAGATTGTTGGATCAGGAAACTCCTTCTTCAATAGATCTTGAAACGTTTGTTCCTGTATCTCTTCCCATCTAGCAGCAGGCATTGATGGTGCATCAACAATCATCTGCCAATGAGTTGCCTCTTTAGGTACTATCTGCCAACTAGCTGACATAGACCAACCATTCATTTGATAGTTGACTTGTCCCTCGTTGTTAGCGTGCTTTAGTTCTGGTTGGGATTCAGTTAATAGAATCCAAGGATGATCGGACATAGTGGTGGGATTTGAATTTAATATGAAGGCCAGTTAGTAGGCCATGTTGAGGATGTGTCGTTAGGTATCGCTTGTCCCATAAGTACAAGCAACTCATGTACCTAACTCTCATCCGGTCTTGTTCTAGTGTTGTTTCTTTCATTTAAAGAACAGCCAAAGTCACATAAGAGAATAGCTAGTTGTGTACTTGGTTCTCTTCCGTGTCTGTTTATGTACCACTCTTTCAGGTACTCATACATATCACGATGTTGGGTATATCCTGAATGAATGTACTTAGTAGGCATCACTAGCAATGGTGGCTCCTTAAGAATAGCTACGGTCTACCAGTGGTACACCGTAGCTACATAAACAGTTACAATTCATCTACCATACGCATCACTGTTGCGGATGAGTATATATAAGAGGATGATGATGCAGATTAAAACAATAAATGATTGCATGGGTTAACCATTGGTAGTGTTCTTCTTATGTGGAGAATTGATTTAAGTGGAGGGTTGACACGCCTAGCCTTTAGCATTCCGCACTGTTATCCCTCCCAGTCTCATTTGTCTCAATCGTGAAAGTTAGGTATAAAAGTTTCCATTTCCGGTAGGTCTGTCACCATCCAGTACCCGCACTTATTCCCGTTGCTATCTCTTACCGGCTGTTCACCTTCTCCTAGATAATCAACCTCTAACCCGTTTGATTCATAGCTTTTGGATGCAAGCTTAGTAAGGATCTTGGCGACCTCATAACCGGACATGCCTCCATCAAAGGCGGCATTGTCCATATCTATTTCAATTGATAGTTTCATGGTTTGATGTGGCCCCAATAAAGACCCGTGAAAGTGTTTGCCAACTGACTCCAATATTGTTCGGGATCAAAGCCTCGCTCTTTTATATCATCATCCCAGAAGGGAACATGAATGGCTAAACCTTGGAACCAGTCCCGAGCGGCTCTAGTCCTCCCGACTCTTGCTATCTCCCAATCCTTCTCACTGTTAAATCTATTAAAGGCATAATCAAGAGCCTGTTGATTAGTCCAGCCTTCCTGATATTCATCCTCTAGCTTGATAGCTTCGAGGATGATTGCTTTAAGTTTGGCGTTCATCATACGGCCTCCAGATAATAGTGTTGGTTCTGGGCTACTGCCTCGTCTTCTGGAGTGATGCCGGGATCACACTCTTGCATGGATAGGACATAGGCCTCTACCTGTTTAGCTGGCCAAGGTTGGAAACCTTCACGACCTCCTATTAGATAGGCGGTGTCGGTTACTCCGTCCGGTCTTGTGATGCTTACGGCTTCGGGATTGTATCCAAAGCGATCAACAAAGAACTGTTGAGCTTGACTTGATAACATGAATCAATTCCTGTGGTGGGTGTTCATTAGTTACATTACATATACTATTGATATACTACCAATATACTTAACACTTATTAACAATTGTTCCTCCAGCTCCTGCCCATTTGCTCCTCCTCCTCTTGTGCGGATATTCTCGGCCGGAGCCTCTAATAAATAAATCCACCGGCCATCCATTGGTAATTATTCAATTAGTCCTCCTTATGTCATGCCGTCATATTCAGCCGAAAATCCGAGGGTTGATGGGGGGAGGCTTCTTGGCCAGTCATAACGTACACCCCCTCAGATTTTTGTAGTAAAAAAGTGGGTTGAGAGGTAGTGGTGAGCCAATGGTAGGAATAGGTAGTTCTTCATATGTGGAGAAAAGGGAAAATAAGTTATGTTTTGTGTGTTAACCGACCAAGATCCCCATTGTTGAGTAGAGTGGTTAACAAGAGGAGGCTTCCTGTGGTGGGTAGGCCTCCTTATTTATTGATATAGTGGAGTTATGGGAAAGAAAACTACTACGGATGTCTTGAGTGAGCTGCATGAAGGCTTAGCTCATTTATTTTTAGAGAGGTTGAAGGAAGGGGAGTTAGGGACAGCGGAGTTAAATATTTTGAGACAGTTTCTGAAGGACAATCAGATTAGTTCCCAGCCAGTAGAAGGGAGTGAGTTTGGTGAATTAGCTAAAGCTTTACCGGATATAGAGAATGTAGTTTCGTTAAAGAAGCGTAGAGCGTAATGGGAGTAAAGAAATGGCAGAAGTTACCGCTTCCGTATAGCGAGGACTTCCGATATTTCTTAGTTTTGGTGTGGAGGCACCTGCAATTACCAGATCCAACACCGATACAGTTGGATATTGGAGAATATATGCAGGATGGGCCGAAGAGAAGGATTATTGAAGCTTTTCGTGGAGTAGGAAAGAGCTGGATGGCAGCGGCTTACGTCCTATGGCTGTTAAGGAACGACCCACAAAAGAAAATAATGGTGGTGTCGGCATCAAAGACAAGGGCTGATGACTTTGCACAGTTCTGTTTAAGACTGATCCGAGAGATGTCTTTGTTGCAGTGCCTCGATCCTGACCGTGACGAACAGAGAAGTGCGAGTAATAGGTTCGATGTCCGTCCTTCGATCCCTGACCAAAGCCCATCGGTAAAATCTGTTGGGATTTTTGGCCAGTTAACCGGCTCCAGAGCTGATTTGATCCTTGCCGATGATGTGGAAGTTCCAAATACAGCGTGGACAGTGGGGATGAGAGAAAAACTTTTGTCATCTGTTGGTGAATTCAACGCAATCCTTAAGCCCGGAGGAGAAATTCTCTTTCTCGGAACACCCCAAACTGAAGAGAGTATCTATAACAAACTTAGATTAAGAGGATATGAATGTCGAATCTGGCCTTCTCGTTATCCCGCTAACCCTGAACGATATGGTGATGCACTAGCTCCTGTTATTGCTGGTGAAGTTACTCTTAGAAAAGGTGATCCTACTGACCCCGGTAGATTCTCTGAATTAGATTTAGTCGAAAGAGAAGCAAGTTATGGTCGCTCTCAATTCAACTTACAGTTCCAACTTGATACAACTCTTTCTGATTTAGAACGATTCCCTCTTCGATTAACTGATTTAGTCGTGATGGAATTGGATGACCACGCTCCTGAAAAGATTGTTTGGTCGTCAGGTGCTGAATATAGAATTAGTGATTTGCCAGCCGTAGGTTTTAGTGGAGATTATTACCATAGACCAGCTTTCTTACACGGTGATTGGATTGAATTCCAAGGATGTGTCATGCACATTGACCCATCTGGTAAAGGAGCTGATGAAACAGCCTATGCAATTGTTGCTCACCTCAACGGTAATCTATTTGTATTAGAGGTCGGTTCGTTTAGAGAAGGTTATACGGAATCTGTTTTAGAAGGTTTAGCTCAAGCAGCTAAAAGACAAAAAGTAAAACTAATTCTCCTTGAAGATCAGTTTGGACAAGGTATGTTGGCTAGTCTTTTACAGCCTTATCTTAGAAAAATTTACCCTTGTACGATTGAACCCACTAGAAGTAACGTCCAAAAAGAAAGAAGGATTATTAATGCTCTTGAACCTGTATTGAACCAGCATAGATTAATAATGAATAGGTCGGTAATTGAAATAGATGCTAAAGCTAGAGAAAATGATCCGGTTGAGAAAGCCCTGTCATACCAACTGTTTCATCAATTAACACATATAACTGTAGAAAAAAATTGTTTACAACATGATGACAGATTAGATGCTTTAGCAGGTGCAATTGAATATTGGAACGAGTCTCTTGCTATAGATGAAGATAGAGCAATTAAAGAACGTGAATCAGAACTTTGGGATCTTGAACTGGCTGCTTACAAGGGGGATATTGAAGGGGCATTGGACGCCAAAATCCTCGGAATACCGCTTGATCAACTCCAAAAAACGGGGACAACAGGAGAAGGATGGTTCTCACTTACGGGAAAACATTAAACCTAGATACTTTGTTGTTCGTTTACCGGCTTATTTCGTTGGATATGTAGAAAGTACAGGGGGGTTTCAAACTGTTGTCTTAGCTAAAACGCCTAATGAAGCATTTGATCTCGCATGTGAAAGCGATGTGTGGGAGGTCTTAACTTTTTTAGTAGAAGATGTAAGAGTTTTTCCTAAAGATCCTCGTTAAGCTCTCCAGTTTCTAGGTTTTAATGCCGCTACTTGCTTCTCAAGTGTTACAACTCGGTGGAATAATTCACGAATATCACGTTCTTTCCTTGAACTGTTATTACTAACAGCTACTACAACGGTGGTCGCTGCTACACCAACGAGTGCTGCCCATATCTCGTTCATTACGCTAATGTTGGATTGTATTTCATTTATTTTATGTCAGATTCACAGACCGTTCCTCCTTTAGATGCCAAGGAGGAAAAGAAAAAGAATGTTTTTCAAAAGCTGGAAGAGATTACTCCAGATAAAGAAGAACAAGTAGCACTCATCGGAGTTGCAGTCAGGCTCGGAATTGTCATTTGGAGCGGATTTATCTTAACCCTTGCATACGTTGACCTTCCCGGCTTTCAAAAGCAGAATTTTGATCCAACATTTATTGCGTCGGTATTTACAGGAGCTTTAAGTACCTTTGGTTTGGCTACAGCTAAAGATAAAAGTAAGGGCAACGGTGTAACAAAAGAAGATATGGAGGCAATGATTGCTAAAAGCAATACACAACAGGCTGAACAAGTCATTAGAGTACAAACTCCTTTAACTATTAATGGAGTTGAAGTCGTTAAGACTGATCCCATTACTGGTAAGGATGTAGATCCTGTTACGGGGAGGTTGAAGGAATGAAATTATTAATATTCCTATTGTTTTTTGCAGCTCCTGCTAGGGCTGATATAACTCATGCAATAACCACTAGCACTCAGCTCACAGTTTCTGCCGCTGCTACACAAGCACAAAGAATTGGCTCAAGCTTCTCGGCTACTGGAAGTAACATAGACACAACTGATGGCACAACTGCGAACACCGTCTCGGCAGGGACAATTACGAGTGGCGTTTATTCGCCTGGAACGATTGCTGCAACGCAAGATAACCCGGGAGCCGCCTTCTCGTATTCCCAAAGTTATACTCAAGCGGATGCAGTCCCTACTTCAGCTCCCTCGGTAGGAGCTGTAGGGAATTTTTCTAATGTAACTTCAACGGCTGCTGGAGTTGCAGGTAGTTTAGCGGGTACAATTACAAGCCAAGGTGTAGTAACAATAACCGCAGGTGGAGCTGGCACTTCTGCGATTGGAAGTGTTGAGAGTGCCTTGACTGTTAAGTGATGAAGCGGCTTTTGCCACTGTTATTACTTATAAATTCTCCCGCTTATTGTGTACCCGTTGTGCCAAATTTCACTAGCGGTACTATGCAATCCACCACGAGAACGACTAGCGTAGTAACAGAAAATATTGTTTCTCACGATTATTCTGGCTATCAATATTCTTTGAATGGTTCAAATATTTCTGTTGATGGAAACTCTATTGCACCTGACCCTACAAATGTATCCACCACCGTTGAAGGACAATCACACACATGGACTGGATTAGACATCAATTCCAGAGGAAACGTCACGATTACGAATCAAGGTCAACCTTTTCAATTCGTAGAAACTTATCGTGGGCCATCGCTCCAAAACGTAACAAACATTCAACGAACAACAAATATAGAGTCCGTCACAGAAACTACTTCGGTCTTCTCGCAGTAGCTCTCTTATATGGAGGGAGTGCTGTAGCACAGACCAGTTCTACAGCAGCTCCCGTTGCTAATAGTAGTGGGTCAGTAACTAATATGGGCATACAAAATCTGCCCGGAAATAGTGTTACAAATCATTACGGAGGAAACATAATATGCCAAGGCCCGATGTTAACTATCTCTCCATTTGCTACCGATTCACATACATATAGTACTCCTAGAGAGTATTGGTATGACGCTCCCTCGTACAACGATGATGGAACACTTAGTCATCATGTAGCTACTAGAACTGGACAGAAAGATAACTTCGCTTTAAACCTTGGTATATCTGCAAACTTCTCTATTCCTCTAGACAATTCATTGCAAAGAAGATGTAAGTCTGCTGTAGATAAGCAGTTAGCTTTACAACAAGAGATAGTAAATTTTAAAAGATTAGATTTTGAAATTACAAGACTGAAGAACTGTGGAGAATTAAAGTTAGCAGGAATAGAATTTACTCCTGATTCTCCTTATCATGAGATTTGCAAGGATATAGTCGTGAAACCCAAAATGGGACAAGTCTTACCGCATAGACATACACTTAAACCTTTAGAGGTGGTAAGCCCCTCTTCTCTCGATAAGCGTTAGCTCTCTTTTCTGATTGTGTTAAAGGTCGAACTGGTTTACCTAAAGCTTTTTTTACTCGATTAATAATCTGTTTAACTATTGGTTTTACTGCTTTCAGCAAAAGAGGAGTCGCAAGAGCGGCACTTGTAGCAATAAGAGTAATCCCAGTAGTAGAGACAACTTGAGGGGCAGTTGGTATAGCATTAACAATTTGTTGAGTCGTTGTTAACTTTTTGTACTGCGTAACACAACGATTGCCAATTAATTGATACGCAATTATTTCTTTCCGGCCATCTTCGATTTTAGTTCCAATTTCTGCTGCACCAACAGGCGGGCAATCCTCGATCTTCGAGGCGGGCGGTGGGTCTGATGCTGGGATTTCTGGTTGCGGGTATCTTTGTTCATCTCCCTTTGGTGGATATATAAGTTCCTCTGGTGTGTAATCCATTGCGTTGTAGCTTGGATACTCCGCTTGGCATAAGACAACATTTCCTTTTGGATCATTGTTTACTAATGCAGCGTTCTCTCTATTACTTTTTCGTGCTTCAACGCATCCCGGCATATCAATAACAGGAAAACCTAAGTTAACCGTGACTGGGGCTGGAACTTGTAGAGACTGAGGTGGCTGTATTTGCCACACTCGAATAACAGGATGAGTTACTGGTTGTATTCCTATCTTGGGTATTTTATTTCCATTGTCCATGCTTAATTTATAGCTTCTTTGCTAATATTTAACTACCTAGACCCTTTTACAAATACAACGGCCCTTTGCGGAGGACACCCAGAGTAAATGAGAAGTAGGTCGGGTAATAACAACCCAATTCTTTTTATTTATCTAGGTCATTTTGTATGGCTAACTTTACAGCTTCGAGGCTGGGTTATGTAAATAACACCGGTACTGCGAACTACGCTAATCTTAATGCTTTATTCTTGAAAGTCTTCTCAGGGGAAGTGCTTTCAGCTTTTCGTAAAGCTACTGTATTTGAAAGTCTTCATACAGTTAGAACAATTGCATCAGGAAAATCAGCCCAATTTCCAATAATTGGACTTTCTTCAACTGCATATCATACGCCGGGCACCCAGTTGACAGGCAACGCAATCAAACATGCGGAAGCCACTATCAACATAGATGACAAACTTGTATCTAATGTTTTCATTGCGGACATTGATGAGGCCAAGAATCATTATGATGTAAGATCTCAGTACTCAACTGAGATGGGCAACGCATTAGCTTATACTTTTGATCAAAATGTAGCGGCAATGGTTGCACAAGCGGCTCGTACTGCTACAAACTTTAATACTGATCTACCGGGTGGTACTCGTATTAAGATTGTTGCTTCAAGTAAAGCTGCAATTACTGGTGCCCAATTAGCTACTGCAATGTTCTCCGCTGCTCAGCAGATGGACGAGAACAACTTGCCTGAGAACGATAGATACTGCGTTATGGCTCCTGCCGAGTACTACAAACTCGCTCAGGTAACAGACGTTATCAACCGTGACTGGGGCGGCCAAGGTGCTTATGCAGATGGAACAGTATTGAAAGTAGCTGGATTACATATCATTAAGTCCAACCATCTTCCAACTACAAACCGTTCTGCTGTTACTGGTGAGAACAACACTTATCATGCAAACTTTACTGACAGTGTTTCACTTGTGTTCAACAAGCAAGCTGTTGGTACTGTTAAGTTGATGGATCTTAAGATGGAGCAAACAGGCTCAGATGTTCATGCTTTATGGCAGGGAACATTCATGGTTGGTTCTATGGCCCACGGTAGTGGTGTTCTACGTCCTGACTGTGCAGTTGAAATCTACACAGCTACTAGCTGATTTTTATGGGGAGCTTTGCTCCCCTTTTTACTATGCCTTTACTTAAAACAAGTGAATTAGAAGCAGTTAATAGAGTGCTGCAAATGCTAGGAGAAGCTCCTGTTAACAGTTTGTCTGGTCAGTTTGGATTAGCTAAGCAAGCACAAGATTCTTTAACTGATGTAAGCAGAAGAGTTCAAGCTGAAGGCTGGAGTTTTAACACTGATTATCAGGTAACAATTAAACCTGATTCAAATAAAAATCTTTTGGTAGGTAGCAATGTTAGCCGTGTGGTTGTAGATATTTTGGCTTACCCTGACTATGACATTGTTGAAAGAAAGGGGAAATTATATGACCGATTAAATCAGACTTTTGAGTTTACAGATGAAGTAAAAGCTGATTTAACTTATATGTATGACTGGGATGAGTTACCTGAACATGCACGGCAATACATAATGACAAGAGCAGGAAGACAATTACAAGAAGCAATTTTAGGTAGCCCTGATTTAACTAAATTAAATTTTGCAGCAGAAGCCGAGGCAAGAACACAGTTTGTAGAAGAAGAAACAACTAAGAGTGAACACAATATGATTAGAGGGAATCCGAATCGCTTTGGCCCATTAAGTACTTACATGCCGGGCCGTGCAGTCATTAGGTAACTATGCCATTAATTAGCAGTACTATTCCTAACCTTATCAACGGGGTTAGCCAACAACCAGCAGCTCTAAGGCTTGCCTCACAGGCTGAGTCAGTTGTTAACTGTATGCCTAGCCCTGTGGAAGGTTTGAAGAAACGTCCACCACTAGAGCATGTTGGAAGGTTATTTACAGGTAGTGCTGGCACAGGAAGACCTTTTACAACAATTGTTGATAGAGATGGAACGATTCAATATCTTGTCTTTATTCAGGATGCAGATATTAAAGTCTTTGGATTAGATGGAAGTGTTAAAACAGTTAACAAACCAAATGGAACTAGCTACTTAGATATTGCTAATAGTTCTGATCCTTCAGATAAATTCAGGGTTGCATCAGTTGCTGACTATACGTTTATTGCTAATAGAGAAAAGACAGTTACTACATATTTCCAAGATGGAGTTACTTATAGCCAATCAGGCACAACTGTTACTGTTACTTCAACAGGACATGGCCTGACTACTTCTGATCGAATTTCAATAGATTGCACTTCAGGATCAGGTGTAGACGGAAAATATGATGTGGCTTCTGTTCCTAATGCAAACAGTTTTACTTATACAGCAGGTACTTCTTTAACAACAAATGGTAATGCTGCTTATAACATAATGACTCCTGCCTTTGGCACCAAGTCAATGGTATTCATTAAGGCAGCAGATTATTCAGGTACATACAAAGTTAAAATTAAAAACGCTGCTGGCACAAGCACTTTGGCAGATGTTAGTTATACAACAGCAGCAGTAGGTGGTACAGCTCCTGATACCTTAACTATTGCAACTAACTTAAGAAACTCACTTGCTTCTGCTTTAAGTAGTGGATGGACATTCACTGTTGTTGATTACATTATTCAAATTCAAAAAGATGATGGTGGTGATTATCAATTAGAAAGTAGCGACACAAAAACAGGAACTTATACCAAAGCAATTAAAGGAACAATTGATACTATTACTGATCTTCCAACGCTTGCTGAGCATGGTTTCATTGTCAAAGTACAAGGTACTAAGACAACTCAACTAGATGATTACTATGTAAAGTTTGAGACTTCTGCTGGTAGTGGAACAGGTGGAGGGATATGGAGAGAAACAGTAGGTGCAGATATTAATAGAGGCTTTAATCAGAAGACAATGCCTCATGTCTTAATACGAAATGCAGATGGATCATTTACATTTAAAGAATTTGATTGGTCACATAGAATTTCTGGAGATGAAGCAACTGCTCCCAATGCTTCTTTTGTAAATAGTCAGATACAAAATATAAACTTATTTAGAAATAGACTTGTTTTATTGGCTGATGAGAATGTAATACTTTCAGCCGCTGATAACTATGACCGATTCTGGCCGGAGACCGTACAAACTATTGTCGATAGCGATCCTATTGATTTGGTTACTGGCGGTACTGAGATCAATTTCTTAACTTCAAGTCTTGCTTTTGCGAACACATTATTATTATTTAGTCGTCACGGACAATTTAGATTAGATGCTGGAGTAGGAACTATAGGAGGAAGCCTTACACCTAAAACAGCAACAGTTACTGGTATCACTAGCTTTGAGATGGAATCAAGTGTTGATCCGGTTGGTGTAGGTCGAACTATTTATTTTGCAATTCCAAAAGGAGAATTTAGTGGCTTAAGAGATTTCTTCTTACCTGATGTAAGTGGTTCAGTTCCTTTATCTGAAGAAGTTACATCTGCTGTTCCAAGATTTATTCCATCAAATTTAACTAACTTAATTGCATCTGTATCAGAAGAAGCGATTATTGCTACATCAAAAGATCAACCTAAACGAATTTATATTTATAAGTTTTTCTTTGAAGATGATAATAAACTTCAATCTGCTTGGTCTTATTGGGAAGTAAAAGGAAGTAAAACAATCTTAGGAGCTTCAATATTAGATAGTGATATGTATGTTGTTATTGAATATAGTGATGGAGTTTATTTAGAAAAAGTTGCTTTAAGACCTGAGACAGTTGATGCAAATAGCACAATAGAATTATTAGTAGATAGGAAAGTAACAGAGGCAAGTTGCTCTACTGCTGTAGCAAACCCCGGTGGTTTAGGAGTTCAAACGACAATTACTCTTCCGTATCCAATGGCTTCAACTGGAACGATGACTGTTGTTGGTAGAGATGTTGCTGGTAACACAATTAGTCATGCTCAGATCATTAATCCAATTAGTGAAACTTTGACAGGTGGTGCTGGTGGAAATGGAACGATGGTAGTTAAAGGAGATTTAAGTTCAGCTAAATTTTTCGTTGGTGAACTATATGATATGGAATATGAGTTCAGTACTCCATATTTAAAAGAACAACCTTCTGCTGGTGGTATTGCTGTTGTAGCTGGCCCTAAATTACAAATTCGTACTTGGGCTGTTGTCTTTGATGAAACTTCACACTTCGTTTTAAGAGTAACTCCTGCGGGAAGGACGGCTAACGATTATCCTTATAATGGATTATCTGTTGGTACAAGTCCTCCTTTACTTGGCTCTGCCGGTATTGATACAGGTAGCTTTCGAGTTCCTGTGATGGCAAATAGTCTTGATACTAAAATTGAGATTATTAGCAGTAGTCCTGTACCTTGTCGGATACAATCAGCAGAATGGGAGGGATGGTTACAATCAAGAGCCAAACGACTATAAAGACCTTTGCTTATCAAAGGCCATCTGTTCTGCAAGATGTTGTAGATGTAGCTGATGATCTCAGATTAGAAGATGCTGCGGAAGTGTACGCCCTTTCTGGAGATACTCCTAAAGGAGGGTTATTATATTGCTATCTAACAAGTAAGCCATGTATGACAATGGTAAGTAGGCATGGATATTTAATGGGAATGTATGGAGTTATTCCAGAAAGGGAAGGTGTTGGTAGGATATGGATGTTAGGCCGCAATGAAATGACTGTAGATAAATTAGATAAGATTACTTTTTTAAGACAAGCAAAGATTGAATTAGAAAAGTTACGAGATAAGTATCAAGTATTATTTAATGTAATGGATGTACGAAACAAAGTTCATCTTGATTGGATTCGCTGGATGGGATTTACTGTAATAAAGGAACATCCCAAATGGGGATATGAAGGTCGTCCTTTCTATGAATTTGTGAGGATCTAACTGAATGTGTGGCCCAGCGGCGATTATTGGTATTGGTAGTGCAGTTCTAGGAATTGCATCACAATATATGGCGTATCAGCAAGCTAAAGCTGATACTGATTTTTATAATCGTCAAAGAAAACTTGAATGGGAAGGAGCAACTTTACAAGCTCAATCAAATAGAAATACAGAAAATATTAGAGAAATGATGAATGATAATTATCAAGATCAAGTGAAAGCATTAGCAGATGTAGCTTATGAAAATGAAGCAACAGGGATTACTGTTTGGCAGCAACAGGAACAAGTAAAAACAGCACAAGAATTAAGTGAACGTGAACTTCAAAGCTGGGAACTAAGAGGAAGCATTGAGTCTCAAGGTAGGATAGGTCTGACTGTTGATAGTTTGAAGAGAGATATAAAATCGCAAAAAGGAGCAGCAGATTATTTAACTAGCTTAAATACAGCCTTCTCCTTTATGAAGGGTCAACAAGAGAGAAAAGTGTCTCAAGCTTCTAGGGGTTCAAGAATTGCTAGTGCAAGAGATTATATTAAGACGACATTCCTTGATCCTGTTAAACCGTTAGTGAAACCTAAACCGAGTTTTGGCCCTTATGCTTTGGGTATGGCAAGTAGTGCTTTAGGAGGATTTAGTAGTGCTTATGGCATTGCTGGAGCAAGAGCAGATCTGGGTCTCAAACCGTGGGGTTGGGGTAAGCCTTAACTATGGGACGTTATTCACTTGGTAAAGCTGTTGGTACCACCGATAAGGGTACAAGTTCTCGTTCTACTCCTATTGCGACAGAAGGATTAGCTTTTGATTCTAGTGTTGGTGAAATTCCAAAGATTAAACAACCTAGAATTGCACCTCAGAAATGGCAAGGTGATACTTACATCAGTAATCCAAGTCCAACATTAGCTCCACAATTAGATTTACCTGACTTAGGGAATGTATTAGCTGAACCTCAAAGAGATTTTGGAAGACTTGCTGATGCTCTTTCAGGTTTAAATAAACAATTAGTTGAATTTGGTACTGCTCAAACAAAATACGAAGGTGCGATGCAGAGGTTAGCAACAAATGATGCTAATGCAATTATTCAACAAACATCTGTAGAAGGAACTGCTAGCCAGAAAATGGCCAATTTGAATTCAAAATTAGAAAGTATTGTTCAAGATCCAAAGGCAAGTGAAGAAGATAAAAATTATGCAGAACGTACATTAAATAGAATCAAAACAGAAAGTAGATTAAAGCCAGCAATAGAGTCTGCGTATAGAGAACAAGCAGTATTAAATAAAGCATCAGGACTTAATGAAGCTGCAAAAACTGCTGTTATAAATGAAATAGTTGAGCAAGATGATGGATCAAAAAAAGAGATTCAAGTACCTGTTAATACTCTTTCACCAAATGATCCAAGATATATTAAATGGGCTAATTCTTATGTCTTTGACGGTCAATCAAAAAAATTAACTAGCTTTGAATATAAAAATGTTAAAGGTCAATTAGCTACATATTTAGCTAATGCAAGAACAGCTCAAGGAAAAACTTATTCAACTTATTTAAACAATAAATATGTAGGTGCTTTTAATGTTGATACTGCAAATCTTGGTACACAATTTGCTGAAGGAAAAATCACAAAAGAAAAAGTTATTTTCAATATAGAAGGACTTTTAGAAAGGGGAAGATTAGGTCTTGTTGATAAATCTGTAAGAAAACAATTAGAAGAGAATTTAGTTGAAAATATAATTGTTGCTTATATGAAAGCGAATCCAAAAGGAAATATAAATGATCTTAGACCAATCTTTGAAGGGATAATGACAGGCCCAATTGAGAGTCGTGTAATTAAAAAGACAGAACAAGTTACTGTTACTACTCAAACTCAAGCTGATGCTCTTGGATTAAAGATTGGTGATGTATATACAAACGAATATGGTGTTAGAAATGATAATCAGCTATGGTTAAAACAATTTCCTGTAGGATATTTAGAAGCTAGGATTTCTGATGCAAGAGTTAAACTTGCTTTAAATGATGAAGATAGTCAAAAAGTAATTAATGGAATAGAAGAAACAAATTCACTTGGGTTATTTAAAAAAGAAGTTTTCCCATTGCTAGCAGGAGAACAAGAGAATCTTCCTTTAGCTCTTAAAAAATTAAATGAGTTAAGAGCAACAGCAATTGAAGCTGCTGATGGTGATGGAGCGAAAATAGATGCAATTAACAAAGCTTATGATAAACGTGAGAATACTTTATTTGGTGTTTTCTCTGTTGATTACAACAGTGATAAAGATAGCTTAGATAAAGCAATGAGAGATGCTTTGATAGATGATAAGAAGATAGCTTTATTTAATAGAAAACTAACAATTTTCAAAGAGAAATGGTCAGGATATAATAAGGCAGATACTTATATAAATGGAAAAGCTCTTCAATATAAAAGCTTATTTGATAAATTAGAAACAAGTCAATTAAAATCAATTAAAGGTGTGATAACTGCATCGAAAAAATATTATATTGATACTATAGGTAGAGAAGAAAAAACAGGATATAACACTTTAGATGAAGAAGCTCAGTGGACTTTAATCGAAAAGAATATTTTAGATGATTATTATTCTGGTATAAATTTAGAATGGAGTAAAAAAGAATTAGATGATTATAATCAAAAGTTTACGGCACAATTTACTGGCCCTAATAAGAAACAATTCATAGAAAAGTATATGCCTTCTTTACAAACAGAGAAGAAAGATGTTAACCCATTAGTTGTTGAACCTAGTTATAAAGGTTCATTAAGTGATGGTTTAAGTACATGGGAAAGCCAAGCATTAAGTACTAAAGAGTTACAACCAAATGGCAATCTAAATGAAGTAGGAAGAGATAGAATACGATTGCTATATGAAAGTGATACTCCATTATTAAGCAGAGAAGCATTAGTTTCTCTTCCTATTTCTTTTATAAAAACAGGACAAATTGATAGAAGATTGAAAGTTATTGTTAACAATTTACCCGGTGAAGCTCGTGGTAAATTAGGTACTTTTATTTTAAATCAGATGTTAAAACATAATATGAATATTCCTGAATCAGAAAGAATCAAGATATTAAAATTAGACGACACTAAACTTGCTCAAAGTTTAGACACTCGGTCTATACTACCTGCATAGGAGTCTTAACTTATGTCCACTGAGAATGTCCCTGTAGACGGTATAGGTGAAGAGCTATACGTTTTCCCTGAAGGTGAGATACCTACAGAGCTTGAGTCTGTTGGGCCTGAAGGAGAAGACTCTGACGATGATTATGGCAGTATGCCTGTAGTAGAAGGAGAAACTAATAATGAAACTAACAATGAAATAGATATATATTCACCAAGTAATTACTTCTTTAATTTTAAAGATCAACCTTCTTTAATTGAGAATAAAGGTTTTACTACAGACCAAACATTTTTAGAGGATAATTTAGATTTAGGTAAGATTAATTATGAAGGTTTATATACATTACCTGTAGAGCAAGAAGAGATTAGCCCTCAAGCTCAAGAAGTAAAAGCATGGATAAATCAATACCCAGAATTAACTAAAGAATGGAACGCAAAAAAAGGAGTAGATACTGATGGTGGTGAGAATATAACAATGGGAGAAGTTATGGAAATTATTAATAGTCCTAATATAGATCAACAAATTCGTCTTGATTTTCAAGCAATAATAACGGGTAATAATCCTGACGATTTACGGTATCAAAGTTCTTGGTTAGGTACTGTAAGAAGATCTTTGATGAGAACGGAAGATTCTTCAAGAGACTTTACTGGAAATATTCTTTCAAATATAAATAAATTTATTTCTCGTAAAGGAGATTTCGCAAGAAAATACCAAGGTAATTATCCAGCATATACAGGTGAAGGAGTTGTTACTCCAACAGAACCGGGTAATCTTTTTGTTGAGTCTTTCTTTGGTGGAAAAGATAATTATAGTTCTAATTTTATGGAGCCATCAGGACTTAGTTCACGGGCTTGGGTTACAGAAGATGGAGAAAAAGTTTATTTAAGTCAGACTCAAGTTTCAAGTCAACTTAATTTGAACGAACAGCAAACTGCTAATTGGTTTGCAAAAAGATTAGAATGGCCGACTTATTTAGAAGTTCCAAATAGGGACGGTGGAACAACAGTATTTGGGCCGCTACTTCCGGGTAAGCTAGAAGGTCGGATGGATAGAGATGGTAGAACAGAAGAAGGTAAAAAACTTGCAGCAGGATTAGAAGTTGAATATCACGAAGATGGATCTTTTAAATCAGTTAAATATAATGGTCGTCAATATTTAACGGCAGATACTCAAGAAGGATTACTTGGTAATTTAGATAATCCTTTTGGATTGAAAACTCCTATTTATGATGAACCATTTGATGTTCCATTATTAGGTACAGATCAGAATTGGGGTGTTAGGGCACTTGAAGGTCTAGTACCCGGAATGTTGCCACAGGTCACAACAACGGCAGCGATGATAGTCGTATTAAGGAAAGCAAATGTTCCCCAACATCTTCCGGGGATGTCTAAAGCTACTGCCTTAAGATCTACAGCAGCAGCTAATTTCAAAAATAAACCTTTACTTTCTTCTTTTAATTATTTAAAAGGTACAACTATAAAAGGTATTAGTGAGTTTGGTCTTACTTCAGGAGCGATTGAAGCTCTTGCTTATAACCAAGAGCATGGAAATTTGGTTGATATAGCAATAGGCATGAATCCTTCATTAGAAAATCCCTTTACTAAAATATTGCAAAGTAATGAATTAGATTCTGCTAGTTGGGCATTTATAAAGAACTTTGCAATTAATGAAGGAGCAACTGGAGGAACTTTTGGAACTGGTTTTGAAATGGCTGGTGATGCCTTTAATCTCAGTAGACGTGCATTAAAAAGTGGAATCCCATTAGATACAAAATTGTGGTCACAAACTGGTATTGAATTTCAAACTGAAGCTACTAAAAATTATAAGGATTTATTTGCTAGTACTTTTGTTAGTGATGCTCTTGCTTTTAAGGTTGATCTTTTAAATAAAATTAAAGTAGGAATAAAGGAAGGTAATATTAAATGGCCTTCAGGAGAGACAGGAGTACAAACAAATAAGGGTAAAAGTGCTGTCACAGAGATGGCTGAAGGTGGTAGTTGGTCTAACTTCCTTAAGAAGAATCAAAGAAAACCTTTATGGCCTCAACCTTATGCAACACAAGAAACTATTGATTTAGATGCTCAAACTAGATTAGATTCTCGTTTCTCTTTTGATACAGCAGATTTACTTCAATTCAATATTACAGATGAAAAGATTTTAAATAAATCAATCAGAGAAGCAAAAGCTGAATTAGAAATAGTTAATAGAAAAGTTGAGTCAGCATTAAAAGAATTAAATGAAACTTTTGTAAGGATGAAAGATACATCTCAACCACAAGAGAAAGAGCTATTACGTCAAATGGATATAGATGAATCATTAATAAAACCATTACCTGAAGAAGTATCAGATGTACCTGTCTCTGAGATTCAAACAGCTCCTCAGTACTTTCAAGTTAAACAAGCTGGAGCTGGAGAAGCTGAAGGAGTTAGTGGTTCTCTTAAAGGTTCAAAAGGTTTCGATACAGAACTAGCAGGATTAGTAACTTTATGGCGTGATACAAATGGAACTATTGGTGATCCCGGTAATGTCTATGTCATAGATGGACACAATAGATTAGATCTTGCGAAAAGATCAGGAAGAAAAAATATCCTTTCTCGTTTTATAAATGTACCAACATGGCAGGAGGCAAGAGCTAAAGCTGCTTTAATTAATATTGCAGGGACACAAAGTTTAAAGGGAAGTATTGAAGCATTAGATATTGCAAAATTCCTTCGTAATGAGAAATTTAGTATTGATGATTTAGCTGAAAGAGGAATTAATTTACAGAGTTCTCTTCTTGCACAAGCTGTTCAATTAAATAGATTACCTGATAATTTATTTGCTCAAGTTAGTACAGGTGAATTAACTTTATCTAAAGCATTAGCACTTGGTTCTGCTGAAGGTGTCAGTCCAGAAGCTATTCAAGATATTTATAAAATCGCTAAGAAACAAAGATGGTCAATTGCAAGAATTGAACAAGCCATCATCATGGCAAGAAATGCAACTGTTGGAGTAGAAGAAGGTGTCTTCCCTGAGCTAAGTGCTTACTTTAAACAATCTAATATCAAACAGTTGTTAACAATTAGAACTGAAGTTGTTAAACAATTAAAGACTAGAATTAGAGCTTTAGCTCCTGCTACAAGATTAGAACAAGCAGGAATCTTAGAAGAAATAACAGGGACAACAATTAACATTACTGGCAGTAAAGAACAGAGACTAGCAACACAAGCTGTCTTAAATGTATTTAATAGAGTCGCAGGACTTGATGGCCCTGTTACTAATATTCTTACAGATTTAGCTTCTCAACTAAAAGGAAATAATGCTGCATCCCTAGTAAAGGCAAGGCTTTCAGAAATTGAAGAAGCCATTATGCAGGAATCAAGTACTGCTTCAAAGTATCCAGAAAGTGTATTTAATCAATCAGTAGTTAAGCAAGTAAAAGATCTTTCTGTTAAGACAGAGAGAGTGGCTGAGAAAACAATTATAGATAATATGCCAGATGAAGATATAAATCCTAAGACTGTAGTTAGTAATGAAGAAAAATTCAATGCAACTTTTGATGAAGAAGTTCAACCAAAAGTATTAAATGAACTAAGTAAAAAAGGTGTTGTTACTTCTGATCCTAGAAAGATAAATGATTTACCACCCACTACTGATGTTACTAAAACAAAAGTTAGACCTGAATTAACAAAGAGCATTAAAGATAAGATTACTGATGATGATCCTTGGTTTAGTGCTAAGGAGCAAACAGTTGATCTAGAAGCTGAAGTAATAGAACAGTCACCTATTTTAAAAGCCTTAACAGAACGACCTGCTGAAATTCCAATAGAAGATCTTGAGCCAGCAACTACAGCTTTAGCAAAAGTAGATCCTAAAACTCCTCTTGATTTAATTATTAGATCAGCACCTGACAGCCAACAAGCATCAATAGCTATGAATAGGCTTGTTGATTCTTTTGAGAAATTTGCTGATGGGATAGAAGGAGAAAGAAGTCTCGGCCCAATTGATACCGTTGGTGATTTTATTAACTTATTAAATATTGGAAGAGTCGGTATTGAAGAAGGTGTTCAGAAAGGTTTGAGAGATATTAAAACAACAGATCGTTTTGCCAGATTAGCTGCACCTTATGTGCAAAAAGCAGGTAAAGCCTTCTTACAAAAAGCTCTTGATGATATTGATCAAGTAAAGATTTATACAAAAGCTGTTCAATATCAACTTAGTCAGAAGTTTAAAAACTTAGAAAAAAATATTTTAGAGTCAGGAAAGAAAGCAGATACGGAGTTAGCTCGAATAGATGAATGGGGTGGGTCTGAAGTCTTAGATAATATTTTTAAGAAGTTAGGTTATAAAGAACAAGCAGAAAGATTAGCTCCAACAACACGTCCAACTTTTAAAGATACTTCTATGCCTAAAAATTGGGCAGGAGGATCATCTCCTAAATATGGATCTATGTTTATTGAGTGGGAATCAGATGTTGATAAAGCTATTTATGTAGTTACTACAGCAAAAGCTGGTTCAAAAAATAGCAAAAGACATGATAAATTCTGGTATTGGTTAACAGCAGAATTAGGTATTCCTGAGGATGTAATTGTAGAGACTGGAAGCATTATACGAAGTGAATTAAAAGAAAACTTTGATGATGGAGGTAATTGGAAAGTTGAAGATACAGATGCGTGGAAGTTTGGTGGTCAGACAGATTTGATGACATTTGATTTTGAAGATGCACGTTTAAAGAAAGTACTTAACGAACAAGATGTTGAGTTACTTAAAAAGTATTTAGATATAAATGATCCTAAAGCTGTTGATTTGGTTAAAGAAGCAAAGCAAAAATACGAAACAGATTACCTAGAATTATTCCCTATTAAAGATGGGTACGCTGATAAGACTTTAAACTCAAACTTTGCTGGCCCTCTTTCTGAAACTCAGATACAAGAGGAATTACTAAGAACAGCTAGAAGAATATTCCCTGCTGGAAAAGTAGAGTTTCCTTTTGAATTGAAAGGACTGGTTAAAGAATCACATACCAAGGCACATGCAAGTTTAAAAGGAAAAGTAGGTAGAACAGTAACCTTAAGAGGAGAATATTCTCCTTCACCTAAAGGAGCTGCATATGATGTCGTTCGTGTTGCTCAAGCTTATGGTGGAGTTCCTGCAAGTTTCAGTCAAAGATATTGGACAACAGTTCACGAATCAGTTCATGGTGTCTTTAGAAGATTTTATACCAGAGCAGATGCTGAATTACTTCTTCAAGGGGAAAAGCATTTAAGAGAAATAGCTGCCAGTGTGGTTCCACATAAGGCCATTGATATTCTTAATGGGAAAGAAGCATTCCATGAAGTTGTTTCTTATGCCTCAATGGGATGGGAAAAAGTTAAAGGTGAATATCTAACACCCGGAAAACCTGATCCCACATGGGCACAACCTCTTCAAAAATTAAAGCAGTTAGTTGAAGCTGTTAAGACTTGGTTAGGTAGAAAGGGATATAAAACATGGGACGAGTTATTTGAAGCTACTGTTTCTGGTGAGTTTGCAGCCAACAGATCAAGAGGATTATTTGGCCCAGTTGCTGCACCAGATACTTTAAAAGTTGGAAACAATTTATATCACTTTGGAGCGTGGGGTAGAGGAGTAGAGGAACCAGATTTCTTACCAGCTTTCCCAGAGGTAGATCCAGAAGATTTCAACGCAAGAGTAGAAGGATATAAGGCACAGCTAAATGCTGGTAGTAAGACGTTATTAGAATTAATGATGTCGGAAACAAGAAGACTTGTTAGTAGAGGTAGAGATGCTAAAGGTCATTACACCTCAAAGAAACCCGGGAAAACTTTATATCTATCTATGAGTGAAGAAGGATTTATTCTTTCTAGCAAAGTAGTTGAAGATCAAATAAAAGAATTAATTGGTGAGACTCGTGCAGATAGAACAGATATTGCTCCTGTTAAATCAGCAAGGATTTTACACGCAGCAAAAGAATTAGCGATTGGAAATGAAATGAATACAGAGAAAGTATTGAAGTTATGGGAGCAAGCAAGAGGTGGAGATATAACTGCTGAAAATGATCTTATTACCAGTACTGCTATTGGTGTCCTTAGAGATCAAAATGCTTTAGCAATAAAAGAATTATCTGTAACTTTTAAAGGGATCAAAGATGGTTCAATTGATATTGAGCAGAAGGCTTTATTAGCAAGTAAGTTAACTTCTTTATGGCAAAATCAATTAGTACTTAATAAAGTTTGGGAACAGATAACAAGGAAGTGGGGGCAATTAGGTTCACAATTACAGATGAAAGTAGAAACAGATGATCTAACTTTACAAAGTAATACTCCTTTAAAAAGTTATCAAGTTAGCGATGAGTTAGTAGAAGATGCAATGTCTAAAGGGTTACAGTCAGAAGAAGGATTATTAGGAGAAGGAGTTTACTTTACGACTAATAATGATCCTAATGGTATAGCTGTTATTGATGGTAGTTTACCTAGTGATATTGTTATTCTTGATTTAGTTAGAGCTGGTAAATCTCTTGCTAGTTTCTTAGAAGAATTAGATCTTGGGCCTTTTACAGGTAAGACTTTAACTGAAGAACAAAGAATAGGAATTAGAAATTATATTACTGAGAAAGGATATGATGGAGTTAGATTTCCAACTGATCTAACAACTGAATCAGTAGGAGATAGAGTAGTTATTTATGATAATAATAATGCAAATAGAGTTATAAATTCTGAAGTAGTTAAAGTAGATGCTGAAGTAGTAGATGCTGAACCATTACGTCCATTTATAGAAAGAACTATTAGAGAAGCAGGACAAATACTAGAAAAGAAATTAGAGCCTGAAGTTTTAAAAGCAATTCAGAGTGGACAACTAAGTGTTAAAGCAGAACTTCTTATTGATGAACTAGCAGAAGTTGCATACACAATGAATACTTTGCCGAAGCAAGATGCAACTTTCTTTATTAAAGATGTTAGTGATTTAATTGAAGAGATTCCTGATGGAATGGCTTTCCAAAGAACTATTGCAGATATTAGACGTAATGCTTTATTCCTAAGAATCAGTACTTGGGGCAAGGTTGCCTTGGCTGGTACGACAAGGATGCTAGGTATGCCTATCGCTAGATATATAGGCAATGGAAAGATGTATAGAGAAGCAATGAACCATGGTAATTACTTTGCAGCAGAATCAGCAAAAATTAGACAGAGTTTGGATTTAGATCTTTTCAGACAAATATTTTATGCGATACCTAATGCGATGAGGTTATCAAGATTTGCGTGGAAGACTGGTGAAACTTTAGTTAATCCGGGTAAACAACATTATGCAGATGCAAGAGTTAATCAATTTGCAGCACAAGATAAAGCAGGTAATCTTTTAACTGAACAACAGTTTGCAGAAGCTGGAACAGATAGAGCTTTAGTAAAAAGGAAAGCAAAGAATGAAGATTGGTTTACCAAGCCAACAGCAAATCCTATTGCTTTAGCTATTCGTTATATCAATAGCTGGGCACCAACTAGATTTTTATATCAAACAGGTTCCCGTAAAGGATTAGCTGCTGTTGATACATTCATCAATGGAATGGTTGGGCCTGCAACAGAACATGCTCGACTTATGGAGTTAGCATTACATGAGATGAGAGCTAAAGGAGTACTACCTACTGAAGCTAATTATAATAAAGTAGTAGAGAAAGTTAATAAACAAATGAAGACCAAATGGGTTGATATGATTATAAACGGTGAACTAATAGAGAAGGCTTATTTAGATAGTCCTTATGCGAAAAATGCTATGGACTATGTGAACATGACAGATGATATTAAAGTTGATCCAGAGAAAAGATCATGGCGTTATGGAATAAAGAAAGCAGAAGAGATGGGAATAGTAGATGCTTCAGAGAAAGTTGCATTTGCCGAGGAATATGCAAAGACAACTGTTGATCCAGAAAACTTCTATAAAGGCTATGCAAATAAAGAGGTTAATGCTGCCTTCCATAATTTTAGAAAAGGTATTCCTCATATTGCACAAAAGATAAAAGAAACAGAACAAGCGTTCCCTATTACTGGAGCAGTTATTGCTACTAATAGAACACTGATTAATTTATTTAAAGGGACTGTTCGTTATGTAGGTTTAGGTGAACATATTATTGATACTGCTTGGAGAGATATAAACCATGAAGATGCAAACATTAGAGCGAACGCATTAGGTGAATATGCAATAGGTCAATTCCTTTTAACGGCAGGAACATTAACTGCTCTGACTGGGATGCTTGAATATAGTGGAACTGAGCCTGTTGAGTGGAGAGAAAGAGAGAAGTGGAAAAGAATTGGAAAGCAAGCAAATAGTATTAGACTTAAGTTCCCTTGGGGTGGTGCTGGCCCTTGGGTAAACCTAGGTGCATTTGATGCAGCTTCTCCTATTCTTGCAATTATTGGTAACTGGCAAAGAGAACTAGATAGAATTCCAATTCACGAAAGAGAAGATGGTAATGATAATCTGACTGCAATGATGGGAATACATGTAGCAGCAATACGCAATGCAATCTTTAAGACAGGAACTGGTATGTATGATGATGCGTCTTTAAAACAGATTACTGATTTATTTGAATTATTCCAAGACTTCACAGACCTTAGAGATCATCGTCATGTCAGAGGAAAGTCAAGTGCTGCGGGTGTATGGCTTGAAAGATTATTAACAGGCATGATTGTTCCCGGTGTAATTCAAGAGGCTACTTATGGGTTAGATCCCACAGTGAGAAAGATAGAAGAGAGTGATGCTTGGGGGCCAGTAGCTACGTTACTAAATACATTAGAAAGAGTTAAGTCTAAACTTCCTTATTTCTCTTACGGACAGCCAGCTCTTCTGCATCAAATCACAGGTGAACCCATTGTTATGGATGGTCATTTAGGTTCAGGTTTAAGTCAGAATTTATGGGATCCATTCAAACTTATTAATGGTGCATTGAATCCATTAAATGCCTTTAAAATTAGAACTCAATCTACAGATATAGTTGATGAAGAGATGGCACGATTAGTCGGCAAGAACTCATCGTTTGTAATATGGGATAGAAGGATGCTTAGTTTGCCTAACTATATTTTATCTACTACAGAATTAAATGAATTGATTGTTATTGGTACTCAAGAAGTAAAGAACAGTGATGGACTGACATTACATGAAGAGCTAACTCGAATCATTACTGAGTCACCACGGTATGCAAATAAAAAAGACATGGGTAATATTACATTTCCTTGGGGAGATGACAGAGATCCAAAGAAAACTCAACGAGCAAATATCTATGGGCCGGGGGAGAAGGTAAACTATCTGATGGAAACAATTAAGCAATATCAGGATAAAGCCGTCATATTATTCTTGAAGAGAAATCCCGATTTACAAGAAGAAAAAAATAAACAAGAAGAATTTAACTACCGAAGAAATGCAACCACTGATAACCTAGGACCACAGAGTAACCTTGAAGCATGGAGGGCACTCATCGCTTAACTTATGGCCTACGCTTACAACATCTACTCAGCAGGGAGTAGTCAAACTGATTACACAATCACTTTTCCTTACATCAAGGAAGAGCATGTCAAAGTCTACGTTAACTATGTAGATACCAGTTTTACTTTTCATAATGCAACGACAGCGAGGTTAGCTAGTGCCCCGTCATCTGGAACAAGAGTCGAAGTTAGAAGGGTTACTCCTCCTTCTGCTGTTCTTGTTGATTATGCAGATGGTTCAACTCTTACAGCTAGTGACTTAGATACCAGTAACCTTCAGCATTTATATATTGCACAAGAGTTAGATGACACACAGAAGCAAGGTATATCTATTAGTGCAACAACAGGTCTTCCAACATTAGGAAGTCAGAGATTAACAAACGTAGCAGATCCAACAGCAGCACAGGATGCAGCGACAAAGAACTATGTAGATACAACAAGGCAACCAGTAGATGCTGAACTAACAGAACTCGCAACAATGAGTTCAGGTACAGCTTCTTCTCTAGCTGATCTGACTAATACAGAAGTTCAAATCTTAGATGGAGCAACAGTTACTACTGATGAATTAAATAAATTAGATGGAGTCACTGCTACGACAGCAGAGATTAACTATGTCGATGGTGTTACTTCTAATGTCCAGACTCAACTAAATGCAAAGCAACCACTAGATGCAGAGCTAACAGAGCTTGCAACTATGCACACAGATACAGCCGCTGCGTTGGCTGATCTAACTCAAGCTGAAGTACAACTTGTTGATGGAGCAACTCTTACTACTACTGAACTGAACTATGTAGATGGAGTTACTTCTGCTATTCAGACACAGATAGATGGGAAGCAACCACTAGATGCAGATCTAACTTCTCTCTCTAGTTGCCAGTCAGGGGCAGCAGTCAACCTTGCATTACTTACATCAGGTGAAGTCGCTGTTCTTGATGGTGCAACTCTCTCTACTGCTGAATTAAATACTTTAACTGGAATCACTTCAACAGCAGCAGAACTAAATAAGTTAGATGGAGTTACTTCTACTACTGCAAACTTAAATGTAGTGAGTGGCATGACCAAAGCCACCACTCTTACAAGTAATAGCGACACAGAATTTCCAACTTCAAAAGCAGTAAATGATCGAATTTTAACTGTAACAAATGCCTTGGGAGGGTTCGTTGCAATTTCAAATGAGACTTCTTTCCCTGCTACTAACCCAGATCCAAGTAACGGAGCTGGAACAGTTGTATCTGTATCAGATGCAGGAGGTGTAGTTGTTAATGGGAGTGGAGTTGCAAGTATTGCTAATGGAGCTGGTACTGGTAACACCGTAACGATCAATGGATTCCCTTCTGCTTTACAAAGCAAGACACTTGCATCAGGTATAGGGCTTCAAGTTCAAACAACGACAACACTTCATACTTATACCTATCACAAAGTTCTTGCAAAGGAAGCAGATGTAGAACAGCTATCAGATGACATTAACGATTTTAATGCGAGGTACAGAGTTGTAGATAGTCTTCCAAACTCTAATAACGATGAAGGGGATTTGGTATATAACAAGGCGACAGACAAGATGATGGTATATGACTCAACTACAAGTGCATTTAAAGAAGTTCAATCAATCGGTAGCTTTAACTTTAATACTCTTAGTTCTTATAATGGAACAGGTGGTAATAGTGCATCATTCAATGGAAGTGCATATAGGTTTGTATTAAGTAATGCACCTTCTTTTGCTCAACAATTAATCTGTTCTGTTAACGGTGTTGTTCAGAAACCTAATACAGGTACGAGTCAACCATCAGAAGGATTTGCAATAGATGGAAGTTCAATCATCTTCAGTGCTGCACCAGCAACTAATGCTCCTTTCTTTATCATTACACTAGGCTCAACAGTTAATGTTGGTACTGTATCTGACGGGACAGTTACTGAAGCAAAGCTAAGTGTTGGCAATGATCCGACTAATGGAAAGTTTCTTCAAGCACAGTCAGGCCAGACAGGTGGAATGTTATGGGCAGATGTACCAGCAGGAGTAGGAGGTGCTAATGGTGTTGACTTTAATGATGATGTTAAGGCTCGTTGGGGCACAGGAAATGACCTAGAAATTTACCATGCAGCAGGTGCAGATAGTCATATAGTTGCACCAAGCGGAAACCTTAAGATATCAGCCGATAACTTCATGGTTAGTAGTCATGATTCAAGTGGTCGAGCTATATACATAAACGATAGTGCAGGTCATTTAGAACTCGGTTTTGACGGAAACCACGATGCTACTTTTAACGGTGGGTCAATAACTTTATTTCAGGATACAACATTAAACGCTCAGAAAGATTTACGTTTTGCAGATGCTGATTCATCTAATTATGTAGCGTTTCAAGCTCCAGCCACTATAGCTTCTAACTACACTATTACCTTACCAGCAGCGGTACCAACAGCTAATGGTCAAGCTTTAACTGCCACTACAGCAGGTGTAGCTTCTTGGGCTAATGTTTCTAGTACAACAGCAGATGGTTGCTTATATGAAAACGATCAGTCGATCACTAATAATTACACGATAGCTTCAGGGAAAGGGGCACATGCGGTTGGCCCTCTGGCAATTTCTGCTACCCTAACTATTAACGGAGTTCTGGCTATCAGCTAAAATAAAACTATGACAATCACGTTAAACGGATCAACAAACACAATAGCAGGTTTAGCTGTAGGCGGTTTACCTGATGGAATAGTAGATACAGATACGTTGGCTGCTGGTGCAGCTACAAAAGCAAAAAGAACATTTTCGGCAGGTGAAATAATTCAAACTCAATCTTTTGTTTATACGGCTGTTACAGAGTCATATAATGTAAGAGGCTTTAACGCTACTCCCGTTACTAAACAAATAACGCCAGCGTCAGCATCTAATAAGATTTTAGTTATGGCTACGCTGACAGCAGGAAACCATTCTGTAGGAGAAGGTGCAGCTTTTAAAGTAATGAGAAGTATTAATGGAGGAACTTACGAAGATACTGCTGCGGTTGGTGGTGATGCTGGTGGTGGTTCAACTCAAGGTGCAGTAGGTGGTTTATATGATGAAAACTTAACGACACATACAGATTGTAGGTCAATTCAATTCTTAGATACTCCTAATACGACATCACCAGTCGATTATAAACTTTATGTTTATCTTTGGGATGCTAATAAACCCGTTCTTCTTAACAGACCAAACACAGCAAGTTCAGGTGAGCATATTACAGGTGTTTCATCACTTGTTCTTATGGAGATAGCAGGCTAATGGGAAGTATTAAACTGCCACACGCATCAGGAAATAGCATGAGCATCGCAGCTCCTGCAACGAATCCTGCTTCTGATTTAGAACTTAAATTACCTGCAACTGTAGGTAGTAATGGCAAAGTTTTAAAAGTAGATGGATCAAGTAATTTAGGATGGGGTGGTAATTTACCAGCTTTTGCTGCATATACAAATACTCAGCAAGATTTTACTGGTTCAGAAAAAATAAACCTTGATACTGAAATTCTAGATAGTGATGGTTGCTACGATCACAGCACTAATTATAGATTTACACCTACAACGGCTGGTTGGTATTTTGTGTATTTAAGTTTAGTAATCCAAGGCACTTCATCGAATACGCTTAAAGGGGCACGGGGATCAATTGTAAAAAATGGATCAGCTACTATATGTCAAGGTTGGGGTGATCCTAATGATAGTTACACTGAAAATAGAGTTAACGGCTGTTGTTCAGGAATAGTTCAATTAAATGGAAGCTCTGACTATATAGAAGGTTTTGGGTATGGCTTAGTATCAGGAGGTGGAAGTGCCAGAATTGACGCTGACGTTTCTAATGCTATGGGCGGTTTTTTATTGATGGGTATTTAACATGAGCCAATTAAAAGTAAACACAATACGCCACACAGGAGCATCAAGTGATGCTGTTACCTTGGCAAGCGATGGAACGTGTACCGTTAAGGCTACTAATAATCTAAGCAACAAAAATTTGATAGTGAATGGCAGTTGTATCGTGGCCCAAAGAAGTTCGTCACCAGTTACTGATGATGGATATCAAACTGTAGATAGATTTAGGCTTGGTTATTCAGGTTCAGATAATCATCTAACACAAGCACAACACGCTTTAACTTCTAGCGATACTGGACCTTGGGAAAAAGGGTTTAGATATTCATATCATATAACTAACGGAAACCAAACAAGTGGTGCTGGTACTGGTGACAAGGCGGAGATTAGATATCAAGTAGAAGCACAAGATATAGCTAATAGTGGTTGGAATTATACATCAGCTTCTAGTTATATAACATTTTCCTTCTGGGTTAAATCAAGTGTTGCTCAGAATTTTTATGGCTATATTTTAAGTATAGATGGTACTTCGCAAAACTATCCATTTGAGACAGGTTCTTTATCTGCTAATACTTGGACAAAGATAACTAAAAAAATACCTGGTAATTCTAATTTACAGTTTGACAATGATGCTAATGAAGGATTGAGAATACTAATACAACCTTTTTATGGTACTGCTTCAACAGGTTCTGTTTCATTAAATACTTGGGCAGCTTTAGTTAGTGATACTAGAACACCTGATCAAACATCTACTTGGTGGACAACCAATGATGCAACATTTGAAATTACAGGACTTCAGTTAGAAGTAGGAGACGTTGCCACTGACTTTGAACATAGATCGTATGGTGATGAATTAGCTAGGTGTCAGAGATACTATGAAATACTAGAAAATGTTAC
>VTLG01016264.1_pt1 | contig 43653 bp, 66 predicted proteins | sample 4694571 | NCBI WGS metagenome assembly VTLG01 (sample SAMN12604809, study PRJNA352737) | marine metagenome | biome: ENVO:00000447; feature: ENVO:00000209|ENVO:00000569|ENVO:01000036; material: ENVO:00002151; isolation source: viral sequences binned using virsorter ...
TTCCACCAGTTGTTACTACATTAACAGGTTCGTTGTATCTAACTCTAACAGATAGAGTAAATCCTTCAGACTTGTCTGCAGCAGTGGTAATCCACTCTACTTCAGTAACGTCAGCAGCACCAATTCCTGTAGATAATCCACCAATGGCAACCAATATTTCAGGTGCAGCATTGACGTTATCATTACCAGTCATCGTTGAACCGCCTTCAACTACCCAACCACTAGCGTTGGCAAAGACTTCTTTCTTTTGTTCGTCTGTGAGCCACTTTGGCTTGGACTCATCAGCGTCGGTTTTTCCCCAAAGAGGCATGGGCTTATCTCCAAAAATAGACTACGATCTAAGTTTATTTATACTGCCCCAAGTCTCATAGCCTTCTTAACCCTTGCTACCAACTGATCATCTACGTCATTGTCTGTAGTCTTAGCGTATTCTTCCAGCATTTCAACAGCGAAAGTCTTCATCTGTTTTTTAAATACCTTCCGAACTGCCATCAATAACAAGGGTTTAAACAGTATGAATAGGAAAGTCATGAATAATATTTCTCTGCAGCAGTTACATAGTCCCCGATGTTATGGTCTGCCACCCCATCAAATCTTGTATCATTTTCATCCTTTAATTTAATTGCTGGATGAGTATGTACATAGCCAGCGAGCCAAGGAGGAGTCCCTGCAACAATGTCATCACCATGCACAAACCGAAAATGTTCAAGATCTTTAATCCTCCTTCTAAGTCTTCGGCCGCCTGGTCTTGGAGAACCAGCAGTAACCAATCCTATATTCTTATTACCTGAGTCCCAAAGAGCTTCAGCAATCAATGTAGCAGTAGCACCACCAAGGGAATGTCCTGCTATAATTAATTTCCTCTTAGGATCCAATGCTTCATAACCAATCACTAGTTGTGCTAGTGTCCTGTTAGCATTGTTTCTAAATCCTCTGTGGCAATCATCTCTTTTGATAAGAAACTTAAGATTAGTTACCCAATCTGTAGTCTCTTTAGTTCCTTCGACTGCAAGTATTGTATGACCTGCAACCTTTCTACTGACTAGAAAATCCTCTGAATGAGGATATACATCCCGACAGCACCGTAGTGCCTCTAGCACCACCTCTTTATCTAATGTCATCTCTCTGTGAAAGCGTCTTCACTATATAGTTATTTAAACTGTGAGGGCAGGAGTCGAACCTGCAAGTCCCGCCAGGAACATCAGTTAAACAGACTGACACGTTTACCAGTTTCGTCACCTCACAATGGAAGCCCTTATCCTAGGGCTTTCATTAAGCGTTGCATACCAATACCCCCTCCAGAACGAGGGAAGAAATCAAAGGAGAGAAACTCTTCAAGTTCTTTCTCCACTCTTTCCTTACCAAATAAATCAATAATAAGTTGAGCATACTGTCCATCAGAGATGGTATAGAAGGTATCTCTCATCTGTTCTTTATCGGTACTCCTTTCAGCACTACCGATAGTTTCCATACCATTAATAATTACATCAATCTTCTTACTGGTTCCATCATCATTCCTTGCCATATTCCAGAAAGGTGATGTGAATTCAGGGAAATCAGTAATCATACCATAACCAATCTTCTCTTCATGTTCATGTTCAAGTTCTTTTGTATTGAACTTGTTAGACCAATCCTCATAAGTTTCAATCTCTAGATCAGGTAATCGAAGATATTCACATAGTTCAATCTCCATCTGTTTAAGTTCTTCTACCCCTCCCTTCATTTCAAATTCAAACATTGGGAAGATTGTTTCGTGGCGGCCTGGAACTGGATTAGGTTCCGCTCTGTATGAAGTGGAGACACAGAAAAACCCTTCCGCAGAAGGGTTGGAAAGTAATTCATATTCTAACCACATCTGACCTGTCTGTGGTAGTGGCCAAATATTACCACCATAATTGTATGTTGCTACTGTTTCTGGATCTTCACATGCAGCAAGGATACTTAATCGGTTTTGAGTATGGACTTCTAGGAAACCTTTAGACAAAAAAAATGACCTCAATCGGTCAACGGTCTCACTATATTTTTTAGGGTCAATCAGTGCAGTCATTATCTTTAGACAAACTGATTTATTTAGTAAGACCTTACTTTATATTGTTGTTAAGTTAAAAGCCAAAGATATTCTGTCATGATTCGACATATTAGGATCAACTCCATGATACAAATCCGAAGGGAATATTATAATCTCTCCTTCTTGAGCATCATAATCTATGGTGTGATATAACTTATGTTTATCTCTAAAAGCTTTTGGGAATTTTAAAATAAAATTCGATTGAGTATATGCAAATGGATTTGGAAATGTTAAACACCCAGAATTAGGGGGACACTTAAACCAAACTACTCCAGACAAATGAGACTCTGGATGTACATGTTGTTTATTAAATGCGCCAGGAGGATTAATATTAACCCACCAATTTTCTAACTTACAATTCACAAAGATCTCCATACTCTCTACTAGATCTTCTACAAATTGTTTAAATTCCACTGGACTATCTTCGGATTGCCAACCTCCTCCACGATTGGAAGCGAACCTTCCTCTAGTCTTGTCCTTAAGTTTATATACAGCTGCTATTAATTCATCCTTTAACTGAGTGAAATTTTCTAACTTCTCATGGAATAGCACCTGTGGGAATGCTAAACTGACTTCCATCGCTCCGAGCTAATATTAACATGCAAATTATACCATATATATCCCCACACACCAAATAATTACACCATTAGATTAAGAAAAAATAATACCTAATAACTTATACCTAGTAGTTCATAGTCTCCTCATAGAAAACATAATCACCATACCCTACCATTAATTGTTTCCACTCATTAGTATCCCACTGCTTCTTATAGATTTCCAATATAGATTCCTTAGGCCCAGTCTCAGTAGACCATTTACGAACATACTCATCATTTAATCTATCATAATGAAATCCTTTTTCAAGTATAGATTGTATGAAGTCAATCTCTTCTTCGGGTGTCATCTTCTAGATCCTTTAATTTTTCTTTGGTTTCTAGATCTTCTTTAAGGTAGTTGATTCTGCGTTTCAACAACTTCATGTCCTCGTGGGACAGATCCTTTTTCTCCATGTTTGGAAAGAGTACTGTCTCTTAATTGTAATGTATCTATGAGATATTTCCAATCATATGTTTCGATATCATGTTGATCTAACAATTCATTACTCTTTTCTGTAGCCATTTTCCAAAAAGGTGTATCAAAATCTGAACCACCTCTGTAATGTAAATTAATAAACAATAGACACTCTTCTATTAATCTATTATACCCTCTCTTAACCTGTTGTATAGTCACATCATTCATAATATAATCGATGACTCTCTCAATAATAAAACTATAACAACCTAAAGATGTTGCCTGTAATGGTTCAAAGAATAAAGCTCTATTACCATTCAAAAATATATTACCATCATTATTAACTATACGTTTGGCATAATAATTTTCAAATGAAAACTCTTTAACATCACTAAGATCATAATCAACAAAGTGTCCATCAGTATTCTTTTGATCTGATAGTGTTTGTTCTAGATCCTGAAGGGCTTCATCCTTCCCAGTAATATCTGAATTGTATAGGTATCCCCATCCACTCTTCTCTCCTAATGGTATCCCAAACATCCAACCATTCTTGTGAGCAATGTGATAAGTATATTCCCACTTTGCTTTAGTTTTAGATGGTACAACAATAGCAGAATTCAAATAAACATTTGGACTCTTAGAATAATCCTCATAGTTCTCTGGATATCCTCTACAATCCACAACATAATCAAATGTATGATCAAATTCATCAAGTCTTATCTTAACTTTCTGTCCATCAGAAACTATACTTTCTACTACTCCCTTTAATTCACGAAAGTTCTGATACTTCTTTTGTAATCTAGGTAGGACAAAGCTGGAAAGATTAGATGTATCAAAGTGAATACCATATGACCCACCATTAAAAGGTACAAAAGAATTTCCTCTCCAATTTTTAAATTGGACACCATACTTGGTGGAAGAACCTAGTTCTTTTCTATCAAACACATGATTATAATCAATTGCATTAGTAAGACTATCAGGAAAATTAACTAAAGTGGATTCTCCTACTGCTAATGAATTTATTGATAGACTATGAATTAAAGTTACATGTGCAAACTTAGGAAGTTCGCTGCAAAGATCCATTGCAGACAACAATCCTGCGGTTCCAGCACCAACGACTGCGACTTTCATCAGCCGTTGTCTAAAGTACCATGCTGACGGCGGATCTCACGTAAGTCCTCAAAGTTCTTTTGTTTAGTACCACCATCATAAGGCCAAGCATATCCCTCTTCAATCATCTGTTCATTCAACGAAATATCAGAGTCGCCAACGTAGAGCCAACCAAGAAGCCTGCCATACTTCCCAACGCCACCCACAAGTTCTGTTCTAACCACGAGTTCATCTTCACCTTTTATTGTTTGATTGAGCTTCTCCTTCAACCAGTTTGTCGCATCTAACCCAAGTGCCTTTTCCTCCAAATTCCTCGTTCTCTTCTCTGGTGTGTCTACTCCAGCAATCCTCACCCGTTCTGTCTTCGCCAAATCGAAACCAAGATCGATTACCACATCGATAGTGTCCCCATCTAAAACTTTTTTGATCTTCGTCACTCGAAAATTGTAACAGGATTTCCTGCTTGGTGGGGTCATCGCACCCATAATCAACCTCCATATCTTTCAACGCATTATTTATACTGTCCTCAGGCTGGCTTCTAGTCTTCTCTGATTCATGATCTCTCATCTTCTGTATCCATTCACCAGTAGTAGGAGAAGCATCTGCACTACCCATGAAACCTAAAAGTGCAACCGCCAAAGTAGCGACTGCACCTACACCTGCAATAAATTTTTCGTTACTACGAACTCGTTCAGTGAGCTCCTTCTGTTTCTCCACTAAACGTTCTATCTTCGTCTCTAAGATGGCTATCTTCACTTTGCTCATTTGGATACCAAGTATCATACATGAATATGTAGTAAATTGCAACCCCTACCGAAACGATAAGGATTGCAATCATTATATTGACAGAGTGTACTACATCCATTAATAGAGATTCTCTTCTTGTTCTGGTACTAAGGTAACATCTGATGTTGGATAGGCAACACAAGTAAGGACAAATCCCTGCTCAAGTTGATCATCATCAAGAAATGATTGTTCCTCCTGATCCACTGTTCCTTCTACGATTTTCATCGCACATGAAGAACATGCACCAGCTCTGCAAGAAGATGGATGATCTAAACCAGCCTCTTCTAATGCTTCCAGAATATATTGGTCAGAATTACATTCAAATGTTTCTGTACCATCATCAGTTTTTAGTGTAATTGTTGCCATGGTAAGTAATGTTCCTTACAAAACTAAGGTATTTATTGTACATGAATGACACCTTTCATGCCAGCTCCAGCATGAGGGTCACATTGAAAATTGTAATCACCTGCTTTCTCAAAAGTAACATCAAAACTTTCACCAGAAGTGAAAGCAAGATCAGAGTGCGAAAGCTCTTCGTGATCAGTGAACATAACATTATGTGGAGGCAGTTCATTATTAACAAACGTAACTGTATCTCCAACACTAATTGTTAATTCACATGGTTCAAAAACTAACATACCAGCAGAACCCATTTGGATTTCTGCTGCATATGCACTAGAAGCTAACGTAAAAGAAAGGAATAATGACGTTAGCATTATTGTAAGTCTGCTCATCCACCACATAATTTCGTGTTTGTATTTTGTAATTGTTGCCATGATCAGTGTCCCATTGGGATACCTGCAGCCATAAGTCTAGAGATGTTATCAACCTCTTCGTTCTTACAGTAGTCAATAAAATGAGGATGATCCCTTAGATAGGATACATCCTCTTTACTGTGTTCTATAGCGTCGTATGCACTCATGGCATACTCGCATATCTCGTAATGATGCTGTTCTACGTCGTGATAACCGACTGTGTAATGTCTTTGTTGAGTCAGGGGCATGATAATTTCAATCCCGTACTATGATGTTATTTATTATACCACAGTAGTTATTAATACCTAGTTTTGTGTCCAATCCAACACTCGGTTAGAGAACCTGAACAACTCCCTTAACGTCTGGAATCTCCATCATTAATTTCTTTTCTATACCCTGTTTTAATGTCATAACACTCATAGCACATGTCTCACATGCACCACCAAGTCTTACCTTAACATATCCTTCTTCCGTCTCAACATACTGTAAAGACCCACCATCTGCTTCGATGTATGGTAACAATTCTTCTAATACTGTTATTATGTTTTCGTCATTCAGTTCCATTACCAATAGTATCTCTACTCATTTGTTCTTCTAGTTTCTCTCTTGCAGCTTTAATCCCAGCAAGTCTTACCTCAAGAGTATCTTGAGCTCGTGTGTAGAACTTTAGTTGCCACTCACGATATTCTTTTAAACTTTTTCTGATTTTGCAAATCATTTTAGTTAGTGTATCCTACAGCTGAACCTAAGACAGTAGCATCTGCTGCAAAGACTGCCTCAGTTGATTTCTTCTCTAGAATTTCAACAGTGTTACCTGGCATTGTAAAGGTTCCAATTGTTGTGGATCCTCCAACTGAATCAATAACAGTTACTAATCTTGCAGTACTACCATTATTAACAAGACGTACTACAGTCGCACTTCCAAAAGTAGATGATCCTGCAGCATCAGTGCCACATGCGGCCTGAGCACCTTTAATTAATGTGTTCATCTTTGTGTGTCCTTAACGTTTGTATTTATCGTCTTCAACCGTTGGATTGATCTCGATAGTATTCTTACCCTTCATTACGTCAATAATCTTTTCCTTTTCACCAGAAGGATACTTCTTGTCTGCTTCCCAGACAAAATCTTCTCTCCAACAAGAGAACTCTTCTCTTACTTTTTGTAATTTTCTTTTCAAAGCTGCATCCCTCCTTGCTTTTTGTCCAAGAGTTAATGGTTTTTCTGGAGCTTTAGTATTCTTTCTCCAGCCAGGTTTCTGCATACGCAAGCCTGGATCTCTGATAGGAGTTGGTTTCTTTTGGAAAGATTGATAAGCCCTTCTTCCCTGTTGTTTAGCTTTTGCACCAAGGATCTTTCCTCTACGTGCTAATCTGGCTTTACCCTCATCACCTATTGCCCCACTAGCAAATTGAGCAGCACCCTTGGCAAGTGCTCCAATCTGACCCATACTTGCTCCAACACCAGAACCATGTGCAACAGACTTACCAAACTTAGAACCACTATCAGCTCTAGGTCCTTTATTAATAGTACCCATTGCCTTTTTAAAGGCACTACTTCTATTCTCTCTATCCTGTCTTATACCTTGTGCAAACTGTTGTCTGTCTCTTCTAAGATCATAAGCTTGACCAGCAAAGTCTGCAGCCTGGGCCCATCTTCCTCCAGCTGGTCTCTTTGATAATTTACCACCCTTTGGAGTAATCTTTCCGCCTGGACTTTTTACAATAGCACCACCCTTTCCAGTCGGAGTAATCTTTCCGCCTGGACTTTTTACAATAGCACCACCTTTTTTAGGAACAAGAGCACCACCCTTCTTATAAGGAACAATAGCACCACCTTTAGGTTTTACTTTAGTTACTTTTCTAACTATATTCCTACCCTTGCCTCTCTTAAATTTGCCAAGAGCTCTCTTACCCACCACCAAACCCTTACGGACAAGGCGTGATTTAGATGAGGCTTCACTTATAAAGGCTTCATATAACATTAGGAAATCTCCTAGTCCTGTTTTACAGGTGCAGGTTTCTTCTTCTTTTTGTCTAACTTACTACCCAATGCTCCACCTGCCATACCACCAACAAATCCCCCAACTGGACCTCCAATTACAGAACCAGCAGCTGTACCAGCTACAGTTCCAGCAATCTCACCTGCCATTTCTTTCATTGAAGAATCTGCTTTAATGATATTAGGTGCATACTTAGAAGTCAAATCTTCCTTCTCTTCTTCAACAACTTCCTTTTTGTTACTAAAGATAACAGGACTCTTAACATTGAAAGGAGATTGTTGTTTCATTGCTGTATCAATATCGACTTCTGTTTCTTCCTTCTTCAATGTACTCATAACTCCTGTAGCAATCTTTGCACCAGTCTTTACTGCTGAACCAGCAGTCTTGGCTACATCACCAGCAGCTTTCTTTGCAATTAAAGCTCCTGTTACTGCTTCTTCTAAAGGAGATACCTTATACTTAATTCCGTTCATCTCTCCGAGAGTTGTCAAGTTTGCAGCAACCTGATCCCAAAGTCTCTCTTCTAACAATCTATCTTCTTCATTCATTTCAGTTTCCTCCGTTTTCATTGTTGCTTTAAGTGGTTCTGGGGTAATTAGGTCTATAACTTCAGTAGTTACATTACCCTCAGCATCTTCTAGTTTTACTGATTCTTCTACATCATCACTACCTCCACCCCCAGCAACTGTATTGATAGCAGCATTTACTGCACCATGTTTTGCACCAGAAATAGCGGCCTTCTTAACAGCAGCCTTACCTCCCTTCTTCGCAACAAATTTTGCACCTGCTTTTGCTAGTCCCTTTGCACCTAATGCTGCTCCCTTTGCAACAAGGCTTCCCCATTCATTAACTACTTCTTCATTTGCTTCTTCTTTCTTGTCTTCATCTTCATCATCTTTCTTCTTACTCTTCTTCTCGTCCTTCTCCCTCTTGGATATCTTACCATCTACATCACTTTTCTCATACCACTTACCATCACCGTCGTCATCTTGCCAACGTTTCTTGTCTTTGTCTTCTTTCTTCTCGTAGATTGCTGCATATGCATCTACAAAACCCTTATCGTTAATCATGATGGCTCCAAAAATAGTGGATAGATATAGACCTAAAGATTATTTAGTTGAACTTTGTGCCTGGGCCACTAGGGGGATCTTCAGGTTTCTTCTTAGGTTTTCCGTCATAGAATGATCCAGTCGTTATTGGAAGTATTCTAGACTTATCATGAAATTTTTTTACTGGTTGGCCAGGAGTCATTGACTGAACATAATCTCTATAATCATCAGTAGCAACATCATATGCTTCAGTTATATCTCTTAACCATGACTTGAACATATTACCTTCTGAAGTCTGACAGATAACATGATTAGCTCCCCTTCTTGTTATCCTACCAACTTCCCCTGTCTGCAAACTCTCTACTAAAGATCCAATCTTAAATATCTCTTCTCTTAGATATGCAATCCTCAATCCAAATGGATCTAACTTAGGTGCATACTCCCATTCTTTAACTTCCTTCTTCTTATTATTCTTATCATCCTTCTTAACTCCCATAGATTTCTGAAGGAGTTTAAACAAATTCATCTTCTCATCATTACCAATATTAGGAACACCTTTCACAAACTCTTTAAAGTTACCATCCATTGCTGCCTTCCTTAACTTAGAAGCAGACATACCTTCTAAACCTTCTGCATCTGCATCTCTTTCTCCAGCAGAAAGAACATTTATCTCTTCAAACTCATAAAGATCACCATTATATTTCTGTGATAATCCTTGGAATTCATTAAGTCTATCTTGACCAACAACTATTGTTACTCCTCTATATCCTACATTCTGACAAGCAACTAATACATCAAATATAGTTCTTGAATTTGCATCATCTCTAATGTCCTCCTCAAAATCAGGAAACATCTTTTTCATATAATCAATCTTCGCTCCAGGCTGTAATGGATTCTTCTTAGGATCTACACTACGACTTGGATATATTCTTAGATCAGCTTTCTGTCTAGAAGCCTCATCACTTGCAGCTGTAAGTAATTTCTCATGTCCTGTTGTAGGAGGATTGAATCTTCCAAAAACTATAACCACTGACTCAGAAGAGGCTTCTCCCATCTTCTCAGCAGTTTGTTGCTGAAGATCATCAGTACCAAATGTTTGACCACTCTGTTCTATATCTTGTGGAGGTGCAGCTGCTGCCTTTGGAGCAGGAGCAGTCTCTGGTGCCTTTGTCTTAGTAGGTGTTGCAGTAGCGGCAGGTCCTCCCTGTTGTGGGGCTTCTTCCTCTTCACCTGCACCTCTACTACCAGTAAATTTTAATTTCTTATTAACAGTCTTAGCAACAAAATTACCTTTTGCATCGTACCATCCTCCATGACCATCACCGACCAAACCTCGTTGTTTGGCCTGAGTGGAAGCAGCTGTCTTTACAGCTTCACCTAAGAATTGAGCAAAAGACTTCACAGATACTAAGCTTTTATCATTTCTATTTAGTTATCACGAGGCAAATAGGATCCAAGACCACCAATTACATAGAACTTTAATTCTTTAATTTTAAACTCACCATTAATCTCACTTGTTCTTTTCTTAAATCTAAATCCAAATAATTCTTTCCTAAGACCAGTACCATTCATAAAGAACTTTCTATTCTCACCAGCATTGCGAAGATCAATAGAAGTACATCTCTGTTCCAACTCATTAATATATTCTGGAGTGGATTCTTTAATCTTAGTCTTATCAACATCAATAATATCTGCAAGGTCAGTACCAAAAGCAACGTCCCTAAAGAGTTGGAATGTCGCTCTCTTAAAGAGTTGTGCATTAGCAGCTGCAGCTCTATCCAAAGATTCCATTGTCTCTTGATACAAAGACTCAATCAATCTTGCCTTCTCTCTCTTTTGATACTGTGTCCTCGCACTCTTTAACGTATCACCAAGAGTAGTTCTATACCTTTCTGCATTGGGTAAGGTAGCACCAAACCTAGCAATAACATCAAGCATTCCATTGTAAGGACTAAGGTTTGCAAGAGTAGAACTACCTGATTTCATTGAGAAACTCATGGGTTCATTCAAAACTTGATCCCCATTCATGGTAGCATTAACCATAATATCCCCCTTTATAAGTCCACCACTAGACTCTCCAGCAATACCATCTGCGGTTATATCAACTACAACCGTATCAACTTGATTATTCTGTAACCATCTATCCTTTACATTTCTAATTTTCCTTGCATAGTTTGTATTAAGAGTAGTAACTATCTGTTGTATCTTCTGATCTAAGTTTCCAATATCACCACTTCTCTCATACTGCAATTCCCAATTAGGACCATAAGCATCTTGTGTTGATCCATGCTTTAACCTCATTGTAATATTAACAGTTACATCATCAGGATCTTTTCCATCCTTAAACTTCTTAAACTGATGTTTGAAAGATTCAGTACGAAATAAATTCGTATCAATCTTACTCCTAACTGAATTAATATGTGATTTAGATGCCCTGTTATTCGCAAAGATATCTGCCAATCCAATGGAGAAGATACCCTCCATTACATCACCTTCGTTTAACTTGGACATAAAAATAACTCCCTCTATAGGAGTTATTTATTTTTCCCACCTTTAATTACACTCATCTTAGCATTATTAATTCTCATCCTCTTCTTATAAGCCTGAATACTTACAAGTTCTAAAACCTTTATAACATCAGCAGCAGTAGAGTTCTTAGGTAATCTAGATCTGATAAAATCATACTTAGGGAAGAAAGCATCAGCAGCATCTGTTAGTTCTTCCATACTAATTGGTTTATCATACATCATCATAAATGTTCTCCTTTAAAAATTGTGTAGGTGTAGGATAAGACAATACCTTTTCAGTTAATTCCCTATCTTTCTGCAACCATTCTTCCTTTCTTGAATGATAGAAATTCTTATCACCCATTGCAGAAACAAAAGCAGGTGAATACGGACCATATCCATTACCAGAAAGTATGAATGATAGACCACCATTCAACTCCTTGTTTGAGAAATTTCTATCACCAGTCTTTAGTTGAATAGATCTTCCACAACTATGTTGATCCCAAGGATATTCAATAACCTGAGTAACATATTTCCAGTAAGGTGTATCTGATTTGTGAGAAGCAGCATAATGCATATCAATAAATGTTTTAGAATTATCTAATTCATTAATACATGCATTATTAAATATCTCTCTGTCGAATGAATTTGGTGATAGATTGGTAGAAAGAACTTCTAATAACCTAAAGACATTAGTAACAATAGAGGCTAGACCAGTTGCTTCCAATGGTTCAATGAATCCAAAGGAAAGTCCTACAGAAGCAACATTCTTAACCCATGCCTTTTCATATCTTCCTGTCTGAAACTTAACAGATCTATCTGGTTCAACACCATATCTATTAACAAATTCTTCTTCTATATCTTTTTCTGTTGCAAATTTTAAACTATGAACATACCCAACAGAGATACCATCCCATAAAGGAATCTCCCAACACCAACCATTATTCATGGTTACGTTATTAGTATAACTGGTTAATTGTTGTTCCTTATTTGTATAAGGTATCTTAGCAATAACAGCTCTATCGTTTATAAGAGTATCTGAATAAGACTTGTAAGGAACATGCATTGTCCTTCCAATCAATTTAGAATTGAACCCAGTACAATCAATAAAGAAATCAGCATAATGAACACTGTTCTCACATACTATAGATTCCACCCAACCATACTTATCCTGTTCTGTTCCATAGAACTGATCATCAACAAACTTTACACCATTCTCTTCACAAACTTTATAGAAGATTTTTGATAATCCACTTGTGTCAAAATGATATGCAGTTAATTGATTAAAGTCCCATCCCTCATCAGTAAATCTATTCAGTTCTGCAAAACGAGAATGATATCTATCAAATCTTGAGAAAGAAGATAGAGGTACTTCTTCAGGAAATAGAGATGAAAGAACAAAGAAATCAGTTACATCATCACCAGAAAGATCTCCGAAAGGATAATAGAATACTTCATCAGACCATCCCTCAAATCTAATGTTACTCTTATAAGTTGCATTACATTGAGGCATCCAGTCCTTATCTCTTAGTCTAAGGAACTGAAATATATCATTAATAGCAAGTTGAGTTGATTCACCTACACCAATATTTCCAATAGCAGATGAATAAACACATGTGATTTCAATATCTAAATTATTATTCTTAACCCAACGTGAAAGAACTGCTGCGGTACAAAACCCAGCAGTTCCACCACCAAGGATACATATATTCTTCACAGATCTCCTTCTTGTCTATTCTCCGAATAAAATATATCAAAACTACCAGAGGGATATCTCTTCTCTAATTTTTTAACGTTGGTTGCAATCACATCTTCAAATGATACTCCTAATGATTGAGTAGCTTGTGCAATATACCACATAATATCACCCAACTCAATAATAAGATGTTCTCGGTTTGCATCGTTCCAAGGTTTGCCTTGAAAGACCATCTTCTTAACAATCTCAAGGAACTCACCAGACTCAGCAGCAAGTCCAACACCAGCAGTGGTCAGACGTTCAATGTTGGCACCTTCTCGATCAAGCTCAACCAGTCGGTCAGCAAGAGCTACAAAGTCTTTAGAACTATCGGATGTGACAGCATCTACAAACTTCTCATACTGTTCAAAATCTACAGTCATAATTAGAACTTTAATCCAGCAAATTTACTTTTATTAGTTTCCTTCTCATTATTATACTCTTCTTCTTGACCACTGTCAACAATATCATCTTGTGCATTTTGATCACAGTCATATAGTTTCATCTTTGCACGATCAATACCAATGACAAATCTCTTATTAACAGTAGGATCATTATACCTATTCTTTAATTGTTTAACCATAATTTGATTTAACCCCTCCAACTCTTCAGTACTAATAAGAGCAAACATAAGATCAGCGGTAGCTGGAAGCCCAAAAGACTCACTGGTATCTGTGAGATCAACATCGCTGTTACCAAAACCAGAACGAGTGGTTTGAGTAGCGGAAACAATTGGAACCTTCGCTTCACACGCAAGACCACGGAGTTCTTCTGCAATCGCTTTAATATAGGAATACGAATTGACATTACTGTTAGCTCTGTACCTACTAGATGCACATATATTTAAGTAATCTACAAAGATAATATCTGGTGTAAATGATTTCTTTAATGCAAGTTCATTCAATAAAGCCCTAAAGTGTCCAACGTGTGCAGATGCAGTTGGATATTCTTTAATAATTAATTGTCCTTGTGTTTTCTTGGCAAGAGAACTAACTTTATTCTCAAACATTATACGAGGAAGATCTGTCAATTGTTGAACAGGAACGTTCAATAGATTAGCATCCACTCTCTCCGCAATCTTCTCCTCAGCCATCTCAAGGGTAATGTATAATACGTTCTTTCCTTGTAGAAGAACTGAACTTGCGACATGACACATAAACAAAGATTTACCAACACCAGTGCCAGCCAAAGCAATGTTAAGTGTCTTGTTCGGAATGCCACCCTTCGTAATCTTGTTGAAGAATTCCAAATCAAACTCGATTCTATCTTCTTTGGTGTGATAGAAATCATATCTTTCCGAATAGTCTTCAAGGTAATCATGACCAACGTGATTATCAAATCCTACAGCTAATGCATCTGACAGGATAGAAGGAATGGCATCAACACCTTTCTTTATATCATGTCCATCAGCAATAGAAATACTTTCAACTAGTGCCAGATATATGGCACGTTCCTTACACCACTTCTCAGTAGTATCAACCAACCAATCATCTGAAGTAGGAGAAGTATCTAAGTCATTAAGATAAGTTGTAATAGTCTTGAATGTTTCATCATTAATGTCCTTCCTCTTTTCACACTCAATCGATATAATCTCCTGTGTAGGACACCTATCATACTCAACAATGAACTTAGCAGTCTCTTCAAATATTACTTTCTCATGTTGATTCTCAAAATACTCAGGCTTAATAAACGGTAATACTTTTCTATTGTACTCCTCATTAAGAATGAGGTTCCTGAGTACCGTATTCTCAACTGATTCCATCAACTATAGTGCAAGTATGTACTCATAATATATTTTGGTTCCCCCTCTTTAACAGGTAATCCTCTATGAGGATACTGCCATGTCGGTGGGAATACTAATACTGTACCAGTTTTTGGTCTCACTGTCAATTTATTGTAAGGAAAGTCCGTCTCTCCTCCAAAGAAATCGTCATTAAGATAAGTTAAAAAAGCAAGATACCTCTTTGCTGACATATGATCTTGAACATCCACATGGATATCAAACCTATCATCAGAAGATGGTTCATACTTTTTAATACGCATCTCCTCAAAGAATACTCTATCAGGAAACCACTCTGTAAATTCTGGTAATTCTTTCTTATATTCTTTTACTACTTCTAAAAACTTATAACAAAGTACCTGAACAAACTTACCATACTTACCTTCGGCATTTACATTAACCTGCGTAAAGGTTGGTACTCCAGTATTTTCTATCCGCATCTTATGTGCGGATCCCTCATAAATTCCTATTAAACTTTTACAGGTATTCTCATCAAAGACTTCTGAAGTTTTGATGAATCTATCCATAGCTAAAGGTTGTTCTTGCTGTCTCTTCCAACCTTGCCATAATATCGTCCGTAAAGTATTCCTCTGGGGCCGCCAAGATTTGTTTTGCGAAGACTTTTTTTCCATTGATTTCGTATCGACCCGCTTTGTTTTGCCAGAGTCCTCCAATCTCACCTAGTTCAAGGAGACCATAGTATCTATCCAACCCACGTTCATCAAAATATAAACGAATAGTTACTTCTTGATTTTCTTTTGAGAGTCTTGATTTAGCCGTCTTAGCTTTGATAAGGTTTCCAACAACCTCCCCCTGATCCTTTTCCTTTTTTTTGCTGAGATAAATGATCGTACTTGCGGCATACTTGAGGCCACTGCCGCCTCCCATTTCTTTAGTAGGGACATAACTGCCGATAACATCGTAGGTGTGATTTGTAACTATTAGTGGAATGTTTGCTTGACCAAGTTTGAGTGTGAGCATTCTAAATGCACCCTTAACAAGTTGGGATTTGGTCATGTCCCTAACCTGTTTATCATTCAACGCATCAGTTATTTCCTTTTCCGTTGAGAGCATCCCAAGTGAGTCTAACACAAACATACAAGGTTTGCGTTCTTCTTCACTCTTCTTTAAGTATATATCAACTGCTTTAAGTGCCTTACTGCGAAATTCCTCAATAGTTACTACATTAATTACAACTAATCTTTTAAGATCGATTCCACGAGACTCCAATAATGGCTTATTAACTGCGGCTTCAGTATCGAAATACAAACAATAAGCATCAGGATTAGTATCGAGGAAGTTTTTAACCACAGCGAGCGAGAAAAAAGTTTTGCCAGTACTAGACTCACCAGCAATGGCAGTAATCTTATTAGCAGATACGCCGCCAAAAAGGGAACCGCTAACCAATCCATTAAAGATGTACGAACCTGTGTCGACGAATCGTTCTGATCCGTCGATTTCTGAGGCGAGCTTGGTGTAGTCATCCCCTATTTCTTTTACTATCTCTTTTAAAAAATCCATTACTTTTTATAATATAAAGTACCAGTAGTCTTTTCTTCCAACTCTTTCATTTGAAAGGTAATCATCTTATCCCAAGGTGTATGTCCATCCATAAGAACAGCAACCTTTTCTTCACTTATTCTCTGAACACATCCTTCATATCCATTGTAAATGGAAGTAGGATTTTTAACAATAACTGTTGATCCTGGCAAAATCATATAGTCATTCCATATTTTTCACGAAGTATCTTTTTATAAGGACCATTTGGATTCTCATCCATGACCTCCTTTACTAAGTTCAATTTCTGATACAAGTCTGTACATTGTTTCTCACTACCACGACACTTCCACAAGGTAGTAACAATGTAATCAAACTCAGTTTTATTTAGAGGTAAATCCATAGTAATAGTATAGGATAAAATGGTTAGTCTGTCAATTTAATATTCCACAATATATTACCAGCAACAGAAATTCTCTCCTGATCACATTCATAAAAAGGATAGACCTGATGTCTGAGAGATGCAGGAAAAACTACCATCTGATTTTCCATTTCTGGACTCATGTGAATAGGATATTCACAATGTTGTCCTAGAATATTTGAATATGTAAAAGTAAAATCAGAGGCGGCAGGTATATTAGCCGTCTTGGATATAGGAAGTTCATGTTGATCCTTCCAATGAGTAGGAATCTTCAACCATATTACAAAAGATAAACAACCACCGTGAGCATGAAGAGGATTAAATTCAGTTTGTTTTGAAAAATTAACCCACCATCTTAAGAAAGGAGTAACTTTAACACTATGGTCAATATTTGGTAACCATATGCCAGGAACATTATCAACAATATGAGAAGTAAGTGGAAACATTACTTCATTCCAGAAATAATTTTCAGGATCATACATCTCTAAACTCTTAGAGATATTACCTGCAAGAGAATGTTTATGATCTATATTATTAATCTTTGCTTCCTCTACACGTTCCCAAACATAATCAATAATATGTTTTGGTAAAGTTGTTCTGAATAAAGGAGTATTTGGTAATGCTAATTCTCCCCATTCTACTTCTTCAGACATCTTTCGGATAATAAACTTCTACAAAGGATTCACACTTGGGACATGAAAGATTGGTGACGATAGAATAAACATCTTCACAACCATAATCCTCTCCACTAAAGTCTGCACCCCAGATTAATTCTGTATTACAATGCCAACAATTCATTAGATTCCTACTATCTTACGTTGCCTCTCAAAGTAGTTATGCAACAACCATGAACTGCTGTTCATCTTATCTGAACCACCAATACCAAATTCAAATTCTACTCGTGGATCATCCTTAAATCTTTCTAGTTCTGGTATGTTACCACTGGTTCTATCACCACCATTACAGAACACAACTGTGTCAGCAATCTCTAAACATCTTTCAATGGCAAGACAAGCAGATCCATCTTCATCTGGAGTATCTTCCACTGTGATTACAGCATCAACAATATCAAGATGTCTAATAATCTCGGCACGTTCCTTCCAAGGTAGGAAGTATTGACCTTTCTTACGTGTTAGCCATTCCTCAGTATTAATTCCAACTACCAGATAATTTGTTAATTCTCTTGCTTTTTCAAACAAAGCAATGTGACCACTATGAAGTGGATCAAATCCTCCAGTAACTAAGGTAACTATTCTTTTCTTACTCATCAAAGTCCCCTTGTCGTGCTACATATATTTTAACATAATTATACACCCTTTGTATATCTTTTGCAAACCATTGAGCAGGATCTCGTGACTCAAATATTTTCATATTTTTTTCGGAGTAGATGCCAGTCTCACTCCACATAACGATAAACTTACTCATGCAAAGAATGAATCTAAGGTATTTGTACGTTCTGTCTGCCAACCAATACAGTCTAGTATAACTTTAATAGGTTCCATGAAAGACTTATTAAATTGTAACTCATAATCTACATGTTTATTAAGTTCCAATTCTGTTGGAAAGTCCTGAATAAAAGATATAACATTCTCATGCATCCAGTTAGGTGTCTTCAAATAACAGAACTTGATCTTCTCTCCACTCTGTATAGAGGCATACTTATTATTTAATTTCTTCTTCCTAGTCCAATGGTTATATAAAATCGCACCCCTAACGTGAATAGGACATCCCTTATTATACATGTCCGAAGAAGACTTCCACTTATCTATTTGACTAACTGACCTAGGGAAAGCAACCTCCTCTGGTGGTAGAGACTTAAACTTCTCTCTACATTCCTCAATATAATTAATAACCTCATCTTCTGTACCTGTCATCAATAGACTAAAAGCATCCTTCAGATACTTACGACATGGTGCAGGGGTTGAAGTTTTAATTGCTTCAATACCCATGATTTTAAGTTTGGCTTTCTCATAACGAACACCTTCACTATCCCATACATTCAAAATATATCTTTTCTTGGCAGTCCATATACCTCTATCGGCAATGTTCTCCCTCTTCATGATCATTTTTTGGTCGTAGGCGTTGACGTAGTCGGCCAATTCTTGGTAAGAACTTTCAATATACGGCTCAAGTTCCACTTCACAGACCTTGTTAAGGAACCCAACAATGCCCTCAGTAGTTTTCTCTCTCCCCTCGTATACAGCTTCAACCAGAGGACCCATATGCAAGTAAATACTATCGGTATCAGAAGCAATAACATAATCTTCTCCATCAGTTTTCAAGATCTTATTCATCTTGTCGTTCATTTTATTTTCTATCCAACGGATAGAAACTTGACCAGATAAAGTAATTGCTTCTGCGTTGGCAAGTTTGTAATAACGGAAATACTGATTCCCGATAGCACCATAAGCAGAGTTGAGAGCAATCTTCTTTGACATCTGGACATTGTTACACCTTGCGATCTCTTTCTCAAGATCCTTGGTGGGTGTTTTCTCATAGGCTTTCTTTGCTTTAATCATCCTCTTCTTGAAGATGACTCTTTCATTATACATCTTTTCCATCAACTCAGGCAAGAATCCCTTCTTATCCCTTTTGAATTGAGCACCATTAGCACAGACTGCATAGTCTCCATCAATAGTGATTTCTTGATTCAATAATTTCTCTACCGTGGCACTAGGATGTTTTGTATCCAATAGTGTTTCTGGTGAGATATTATACTGCATAATCAGATGAGGATACAGTGAGTTAAGGTCAAAGGATACTACCCAATCATACTTACCAGGCTTAGGTTCCTTGACATACGCACCAGCATACTTCTCATCCTTTTGATTACGTTCCTTCTGTGGTACAACAATATTATTCTTCTTCAAATAATTGTATATAATTGCATCCCAACAACGAACCTGAAAGGCAACATCAGTAAAATTAATCTTCGCATCAAAAGCACGAGTAAATGTCAAGTCAATAAGCTTCAACTTATCCTCAAGTCTATCTACCAGTTCAACGTCGACGATGTTGTAATCTACAAACTTCTGCCAATTCTTAGTATAGAATTCTCGGAAAGTATCAAACTCACTGTGATCTAATTTGTTTTGACCCAGTTCCATCATAGCAATATGATCCAACCGATAACTCTCTTGGTTGGAAGTTGCAGGAGATTTCCTATAGAGATCAAGATAATCAATTACTGATATACCAGCAATATCATATGAGATATTATCTCTACCTTGAATCGTAATTTCTTTCTTCCTAATGATACCCCAAGGTGAGAATTTCTTGGCCATTTTCTCACCCATAAGGCGATCTACCCTACCAAGAAGATATGGAATATCATATAGTTCGCAGTTCCATCCTGTAATGACCTCAGGCGTATTATTTTGCCACCAAGTTAGGAATTCATGTATCAATCCTTCCTCGTTATGGCAGTCAATATAACGGTGATTCTTCTTATTGTTTGTAGTATATGGTTTAGTACCCCAAGTTATAATTTCCTTAGTATTATAATCTTGAATTGTAATAAGAAGTAATTGTTCTGCACAATTAAAAACATCAGGGAAACCACCCTCAGCAGCAACCTCAATGTCAATTGTTACTAATTTAATCTTCTCAATATCAAACTTAATTTCTGGTTCTGGATACTTCTCTGAGATATATTGATGTACATATCTTTCATACCCATGAACATAAAATCCTTGGACAGTTGAATACTTATCCAAGAACTCTCTACAATCTCTAATTGTTCCAGGCTGGACTGGTTCTACCTTCTGACCATCAAGAGTTCTCCACTTAGATCTCTTTTTAGTAGGGACATAGAAAGTAGGTCTAAACTCTTCCCTATCACTAAAACTCTTACCATTTTCATAACCCCTTACCAGAATACTATTACCTATCTGATATACGTTGGTGTAGAATCTCATTCCGTGGTGGCTAATTTGAGGTACTTGTCTATGAGTTCTCTATGAGGCTCAACTATAGTTACTATTTTATCAGATGAAATCATAATCACATTATCATCTGTAATATTTCCTAACCAAGGAGTCAATTCTAAATCTTGTCCTAAAGAGTAAGGAGAAATTAACTTACAATCAGGCTGTCCAATATCAAGAGCAGCAACTTCTTCTATCTGGGAGATCAATACATCTCCTTTTTGCAATACAATTACTTTAATTTCCTGTTCCATTTTCCTGTTTCATCCTGTCTAGGTAAGATGTTTTAACCATGTCACATGGTTCTACTACTGCAACAACCCAACTAGGATCTATTGAAATTCTTTTCTCTGCCGATAAAGGCATCCAAGGATAATACTGAACACTATATTGAGCTTCCTGTTCTTCCTTACCTTCTGTTAGCATTTGAGGTGCTTCAATTAACTTACAACAATATGCATTGGTAAGAACCATGAACATTACTTTCTGATCCTCATCAACAAGTTCTTGCACATCTGCAATAACTTCTTCGTTAGATTTTAGTAGAACAAGTTTTACAGTCATAAGTTATATATGATTAAAGCGGATAGATGGTACTGCCCCACCTTCTACTGGTTGGAAACCAGTTGTAATACTTATATACGATACCCGCTTGAGTGGGGTGGGAGGTTGGATTTCTGTATTACCAACAAAGGACGGGCATTACTACAGTAGTAAATTTTACATCCTTGTCTAAGACCCGACTGGTAAGTCGATTCTCCTCTCGGAGCAGCACCACCTGTGTCTCATCACCTTAACCAGCTATATGCCAGAAAGTTTATTCAGTCACTCCCTTGTCAAATCCGTCGATTCAACATTTATATTATGGCACTAAACAGAATAAATGTCAATAGGTATTCTTTCTTGACATATCTCGAAATACTGATCATCATATTCCATACCAATAAACTTCCTATTAAGTCTAACAGCAGCAACACCAGTAGATCCAGAACCCATACAGTTATCAAGAACTACTTCTCCTTCATTAGAATATGTTTTGATCAACCATTCCATTAAAGGTACAGGTTTCTGAGTAGGATGTATTTGTTGTTGAGCAGAAAAATTCCTAGAAATATTAAGAATAGATTTTGGATAACGTGTTCCTTTATTCTCAAATTCTTTACGAGGTTTCAATCCATAACCGTGATCATTTTTCTTACCAACATACCCTTCTTTATTTTTACTCTTACGTTTAAAAGGTTTCCCTTCAGTCATCTGTGGATTATATGTTCCACCTGCGTTCTTATAAAAGATTAATATATTCTCATGTGTTTTCATTGGTCTCTTCTTTGCCAAGCCAGGGCTACCACACTTATTCTTATTCCACACTAACTCATATCTAAACCATTCTAATTTAGAACATATAAGTTGTGCAGAAAATGGTTGAGAACCAAACAAACACATTACACCCTTGGGTTTAATAATACGATCATACTGATCCCACATCTTATTAAAATCTAGAACAGAATCCCATTTAATTGATGTAGTTCCATAAGGAGGATCACAACAAATGAAATCAATAGACTCATCTGGAATCTCTTTCATGAGTTCCAGACAGTCACCTTTATAAATTTTCGTATCCATTATGTGCTGAGATCTTTTTAGTTACTGAATCTTTATATGATTCTATCAAGAAATCATATGCTTCATTCCAAGTTCTTTCAACTGGAAATACATTATCTTTCCATTTAATCTGGAAAGGAAGATTGTTTCCATTAGATGTTAATTTGTTTAATGACTTAAGACCCTGAAGATAAACAACTCCAGTTACCTTATTCAAAACAAGAATGTAATAATCTCTTGGTTCCTGTTGTGAAGAATTATATCTTAACTTCTCTTGAAAACTTTTCCATGAACTACATGTAACTTCATCTTCTGGAATAGAAGTCAAAGCATATAGTATCGCTGCTTTAGAAGAAAAATTATCTGCTGCACTTCCAAACTTAGAAGACTTAATATTAATGGGGTGGCCAAAAATTTTAACATCCCACCAACATCTGGCAGGAGGTTTCTCTATATTCTCTTCACCGTACTTCTGAATGAGGAGGTCAATAATAGTGTCTTCATCATCAATACTATTGACCCTACCATCCTCATGAGACTCACTAACTTGAATCGTAAGAGTATTGAGATACTCTACCACCTCGGAAAGGATGGATGGAAACATAATAAAAAGGGGATCCCTAAAGACCCCCTTATTATAACATACTATCCTCTAAGTTGCAACTCTAGAGGAAGTCTTTACGAGCATGGTGATCTGGAACCACTTTACCTAGATCAACCTGTAGAAGTCCATCCTCAAAGGCAACCGCCCTGACTTCTGTGTCATCTGATAAAGCCCATGATCTAGTAAAGTTTCTTTGAGCCACACCTCTATGGGCATAGTCAGTTTCTTCTTTGTCTTCTTTTTTACCTTCAACAACTAGTTTGCCATATTCTGTATAGACTTTCACTTCGGATTTTTTAAATCCAGCGAGGGCAATCTCTAATCGTGATTCTACATTGTTAATATTAACAATGTTGTATGGTGGATAATTTTGTGTTGTACCATTGAAGAAATTTTCAAAGTAATTATCCAGTCCAATGCTGTTCTTTGTGATTTGATCCATCAACTGTGGCAAATCAGCAGCATGATACCTTGTTAGGCTGTTCATGATAGTAGCTCCTTGTTAAGCGAGTTTTTGTTTTGATGTCCCTTACGGCGACACTACTATTTAAACATAAACCATTAAAAAAGGGGGTCGTATAAACCCCCAGAATTTATGCGGTTTGTACAACTTTTTTCTTCTTACCTATATTATATTTGGTCTCAAGAGTCCAATCACCTTTATCTTTATATGATAGAACCTTAATCTGATTCAATGGAGCGACATCAGATATAGATTCTGGTTTAATAATTGTAATCAATCCCCAGTCGGATAGTAAATTAATAATTCTATTCCTTCTCTGGATATCATTCAAAGTTAAATTTGCGTGCTTACCATCTAAAGCAAACAACTCTTTGAAATGTACAATAAAATATCTTCCTTGCTTATGCAAGATATGACATGATTGATATATCTTCTTCTCTTTACGGGATGCTACCCCAATTCTTGTTAAGGTTTCTCTTACCTTAAGAAAATCATCTGGTTCATTCAGAGTGACTTCTATCATCTGGTCGGCTGACCAATTCACCTCAGGCTCTGCAGCAGTCATCTTGTACCTCCAACGTCAAGTTTATTTTTAATGTAATCCAATTGAGATTTATCTAAGATTTTCAAAGCCTGCATTGCTTTTTCATTACTATAACCATAGTATGATTTGACAACATCAAGATTCTTGATCTTATCTTTTCGGAGCCAGGGCGAGAAACGCTTCTTTTTCCTAAGCGTATTTAGATAAAACGAATATTGCATGTCCTTATCCAAGTGATGATGGAGGTTCATCTCATTGGCGAACATAATACAATCAATATGTGCTGAACAACATTTGTTGATAATAAAGGCAGGATACTTCTTGCAAGCGTCAGGATCTTCTTCTGAAAGATCCTTCTTAGTCAAGTATATCGAGTCTAGATAATCTTTTAGTTCTGGCATTTTTACGATTGTATTGGAGGTTGCTTAATTGTCTTTCAAGTTCGTATTCTATAGTAACTAAGTTACCTTTCAAATATTCTTCCCATTCATTATCTTTGATTAGATCATGTATATGAGCTACATGTTCCAGAGCAAAAACTAATTTGGTTTGATCATTCATTCTCATAACCTATTTTAACCTTCCAGTCAGCATACATTCTACCATACATCATACCTTCGTGCGACCTTATTGGATCACCCTTAAGGATTTCTTTCTCTCTATCAGTAAGATTCTTATTCATAGAGAAATACTCAGACTCCCAATTAGGAATCTTCTGAATAAATTCTTCACGTTTCATAATCATGTGGGATATAATCAGGACATAATAAGGACTCTACAATACTCTTAGCAGATGGATTCTTATCACATAACTTATTCATCCAGATTCTTTCATCTAAGGTGACTGGAACTCCATCTGTAGTTATCATACGACAACATATATCAGTGAGCTGGAGTCTGTATTTGGTGCTTAACATGTCTAATTGCCTCAGGTAAGATTGAATATTCGGCTCTTTGGATAGCCTTTGTAAGAGAGTTGATGTCATCTTCAGGTTGAATCGGAACTTCTTGTTGTATTATTATTCTACCAGAGTCTAACTCTTTTGTCACATAATGTACGGTACATCCTGTAACATCATCACCACTATTTAACGCCTGTTCTACAGCGTGTAATCCTTTATACTTTGGAAGTAATGATGGATGAACATTAATAATAGGACAAGGGAACGCATCAGGGTTCTTTAATACCCTCATATATCCAGCAAGAATTATAAGATCTACTCTCCATGCTTTAAAGAGTTCTATCATTTGATCTTCATCTTTATGGGGAACTCTTACATGAGGGATACCCCATTTAGCTGCTCTTATAACAGCACCACATTGTTTAGTATTGTGTATCATCAACACAACTTCATGTTTATTACAATTAGGATTGGTAACTATGTTCTCGAAGTTGGTTCCGTTACCAGAACACATAACACCTAATCTCATTTTTCCTCCTTATGTTTTATCTCATATTCAATAACAATTTTCTTAGAAGATCTACCTACAGAATTTAATGTACTATATTCAGACCACTCTCCTTTAAGTAATTCTGCCATTATCTTCTTATCTAAACCACACATCACTTCACAATTCTCAACTGATTTACGAACAGATTCCAAACCATTAGGATAAGTCTGAACTTTAAATCCATGCTTATCTAACTCATTACCTTCTGAGTCGTATTGTTTTTCACTCATGACCAAGCCTCATAGGGTGGTTCTTCTTCCTCTACAGTGTGTTTAAAATGTTCAGTATCAAAGTAAGAGATACCTTTCTTACCTTCTCTCTCATCTAATACTTCATTGATGAGAATTTTCATCTCTTTAGCATAGGTGTCAGTGAATAACCTACGTGGTTTAACAGTTGCAGGTTTATGTTTTTCAGGTTTCCCACTTGGTTTATAATTTGGATCAACTGGGCCTCCCATTCCTTGTGTATCAATTTTACTCATAGACTTCTCCGATGACCCATGAAGGAATTGTAGTATGTATATCAATTTCTGGTGGGACTATTATACAAAACCCAATACCAAGATTAAATACTCTCTTCATCTCCTCCTCTGGTATTTCACCTGCAATCATAATGTCACTGAAGATCTTTGGTAATGGCCAAGAATTATAATCAATATGTGCGGTTAATCCTTCGGGCAAACATCTTGGTACATTCTCAACTAATCCACCACCAGTAATATGTGACATTCCCAATATAGGAACCTCATCCAAAAGATGTTGAATCATAGGAGAGTAGATCGTAGTTGGAGTAAGTAACTCAGGATAATCAGCATAGAAAATCTTATGTCTCCATAACATATCATTAATCAAACTATATCCATTACTGTGCAATCCACTACTAGCAAACCCTATAATCTTATCTCCAGGCTTAATCATCCTACCATCTAATATTTCACCCTTTTCTACTATACCTGTACAAAATCCTGCTAGATCAATATCATTAGAAAACCTACCATGTTCAGCAGTCTCTCCACCTATTAATTCTATTCCCGATATATGGCATCCTTTCATAATACCATCCATTATCTTATCCAATCTACCATCTATCTTCTTAGTAGAAATATAATCTAAAAAATATAATGGTTTAGCACCACAAGTGATAACATCATTAACACACATGGCAACAAGATCAATACCTATGGTTGTCCAGTCACCAGAGATAGAAGCCATATTAATTTTAGTACCAACACCATCAGCACCAGATACTAAAACAGGTTCCTCATATCCAGAAGGAACCTTCATCATACCATTGAATCCACCAATGAATGGTATCTTTTCTTTTAGTCTTTCTACAAAGGCATTACCTGCCTCTATATCTACACCTGAATCTTTATAGTTCATCTTATAATGTCAATTTCATCTGGGTTAGTATTCCAAGTTTCTAACTTAGTTCTTAGTCTTCCTTCCTCTCTAAGGTTCTCGAACCTTCTAGAAGCTTTCCTTCTCCACCAATCAACAATCGAATCAACAGAGAATCTATCGTAGTTTTCAGCCTTCTCAAGAGTCTCTTGCTGTCCAAGTATAACTTCTCTAGAATTTTTGAAACCATAGGTAGACATATAAAAACGTTTTTGTTCTGTTAGATTCTTTGCATCCTTGATAGCAGTAACAAAATCAGTTAGTTTGGAATCAGAAGTGAGAGACTTCTTAATGATGGATATCATCTTAGATTGAGTCTTCAACTTCCTACTGGAAGCATCTTCTTTTACCAATAATTTATCATTATTCCTTGCTATAAACCACTTGTTTAAATCATGGAAAATCCTGTCATGGAGTAACGGTGTGAAGTCACTTTCCGTTAATCCTTTGTATCTCATATAAGGTTTTAGTCCATCATATTGAGAGGATGACTTAGTTGATCCATATAATGATGTAGTCTCAAACAAACATATATCTGCGTTATATTTCTTATTCAATTGTTCCCTTGCGTCATGAGAACAACACAACATTGCTAGTAATTTTCCACCAAGGTAGTTAAAACCGAACGGTTGAGTAGGGACAATAATAAATCCCATAATAGCATGGCGGTTAAACCGACCCAACTCTGGCGTGTTACCCAACCATTCATTCCGTGGTTTGGAATTGATGGTGGGAGAACCGAACCTTATAAACCCAATGGTCTTATCTGTATTACCTTCTTTTACTATCCACTTCAATGATTTGCCAGGAATAGAACTCTCAAAGGCATGAGACATAGTAATCTGCAATCTCTCATTGAAATACTCATTACTAAATCCACCCTTATCCCCTGCATTATAGATTTTAATATCCATATCTTCTGGATGCATATTAAAATCGTCAAACAAATCATCTTCTGGTCCAAACCCAGGCAGTGACATGGGTTGATCAGCTATACGATCTAGTTTGACGGTACGCAAATATTCATCTATCCTTCCTGTATTAGAGAAGTAATCAATAAATTTATCTGCTGCATAAGTGGCATCAGATGGAGACAGTTGCATCAATAAATCCTCTTTGGTGGATCAGTAGGATGCCACATACCATCTTCTTCCCACACATCTGGTACTGGCATAAGATGAGGTCTGCCTGTACGAGGAATTCCAAAATCAATAATTATAGGAGCATCTAATACTTTATCAAAACTTTCTGCCATTCTACGGAATCCATTTCCTACAAGAACCTGACCAGCACAAACTGCCACGGTACAGGTTCCCCAGAAAATATAATACCATCGAGATTTAACTTGATGACGTTGTTTCTTTTTCATAACTTTCATTTTGGTAATTTCCTATTAAAGTTCCAGTAGTCAAACTTCATATAGAGTTTGTAAGGTAAGCACAGAAGCTTCTGTGTGAACCATTCAAGGTAGAGTAATGAGAGTATGATATACTTCTCAATCATTTAAACTCACACTCCACCATTATTTCCGTGAGACATGCGAGGAGGTTGATCTCCTGATCCGCCACGAACGCAATTTGATACTGATACTTAGCAATAATGAGAACAGCAGCAGCAATGCTAGGGCCTTCAAGGGATACAATAAGAGCATCGTAAAGACGACGCAAAAGTACAGAAGGATCATTGTCCAAATTATTGACACACCATTTACGTACTTCCGCAAACTTCTTTTCTTTGAGATTTTTAATGAGATCATTTATATTAACATCCGAGAAACTAGCGAGAATAGATGAATCAATTTTACCACCAACTGCATGTCTTTGACATTCATTTAAGACTCTTCTCCAGTCTGGGAAGTGCTTATTGATAAGTTCGGCAAGGACTTTCTTATCAGCTTCAACCCGCTCGTTGTCCAAGATGGATATAAGTCTGTTGAAGAATCCTCCTGCGATTGCTGGTTTATCTTTCCTTGAGATTCCAAACTCGATGACTGAGCATCTGCTATGGAGGGGTTCAATGATTCTGTTTTTGAAGTTGCAGGTAAAGATGAATCTACAATTTTTGTAGAAGGATTCGATGTTGGCTCTGAGGAGTAGTTGTACGTCATGAGTTGTGTTATCGGCCTCATCTATAATTATAACTTTGTGTTTTGCATCACCATCCATAAGAGAAACAGTAGAAGCAAAATTCTTCGCCTGATTCCTTACAGTATCTAAGAACCTACCCTCATCAGATCCATTAATAACATAGTAATCACAACCTAATTCTTCACACAATGCTTTCGCAACTGTGGTCTTACCTATGCCTGGCGGACCTGACAATAATAGATTTGGTATCTCACCCGCTTCGAGGAAATCCTTGAAACTTTTCTTTGTACTCTCAGGAAGAATACAATCATCAATTGTCTTGGGTCTATATTTTTCAACCCAAAGAAATTCATCTCTCATTATACAATCCAAGTAATCCATGAATAACGAACCCCACTTGTTACTGGTGTAACTTCATGAGGAAAAAGATACAAGGCAGGAAATGCAAGAACATGACCCTTCTTTATCTTCACACTATGTTCTCTCCAGAACACAAATTCACCTCCTTCAAAATCATCATTCAAGACTCCAACAACACTAGTAACAGGAATACCCCTGAACTGTCCTTGGAAAAAATCACGAATGTGATCATGATGAGGACTGAGATAATCTCCAACAGAATATTTGTTGAACTTTATCCCAGAACAATTCTCCCAGAATGATTCCCCAGTAGTAATATCGGGGTCATGATACTTAGAATGAAATGCGTTAAACAATTCATCATTAATATGTGGTTGAATTACATCTGTTACTGTATGGTTTATAGTTGATTTTAACTGTGATTGTTTATCAACATCCACATGTTCATGATCACTATTATACCATACAAATGTATCCCAGTCATCCGCCTCATCCAATGTGGATACTATCTGATCACATTCATGTTCAGATAAAAGAGGATAATCAAAAATATGATCTTTAAGATTCGGATGCCTCAGCACTTCTAGCCTTTACTGGTTTAGTCATTATAACATGAGGTTGGATCATCTGCAAAAGATCTTCACTTTTCATTAAAGGATCCATCCTTGCAACATAATCTTCCCAATCCTCACGAGTACTTGCAGGATCAATATTAGCAAGTAAAGTAATCACAGCGATACGTTTTAAAGTATCCTCTGACATTCGTTCTGCGGTAAATTCCGCAAACTCTCTAATTAATTCCTCTCTCGTTTTCTTGGACATAATTTTTTATTTGATTAGGTGGATTCCAGTGTCTAATTACACCAGCAACAATGAAACAATTAGTAGTGAGATAACTGATAAAAATAAAACTGCGAACGATACATATTGTATTATCATACTTTGCAGTTTTAGTATCCGAGAAACTTCCCAAGGCATATTTCCATGTCCTCCATAGTTTAATCACTTCTTTTATTAACCTCTCGGTAATCGAGTTCAGTAGCAATGGCAATTCCTACTGTGTAGAGTGCATATGCACCACCAAGTATAATAAAAAGTTCGATCATTTTTTCTTGAATACTCCCAACTTAGACAATAGCCACATTGTAACTATTGTCCATCCTATAACATACCACATTAGTCTTCCCAAGTAAGATCAGGTTCAAGAGCAATATAATAAGTCAAATCATATTCAGATGCTTTGAATTCCGCAAGAAGTTTCTTAGAAATCTTAACTTCATATGTGCCAGGCACAATCTTAATGTTCTCAACCTTGAAATGTAACTCAAACTTCTTATCAGTAACACCAACAATGATAGAGAAATCATTAGAAGTATCATTCTTACGATCATGAACCTTCAACTTAATCTCTTTACCATTTCCAACCACTGATAGATCAGTAAGATGATAAACAGCTGCAGCCTTAAGTAGTCTATCCAATTGAGCACTCTTTAATGAAAACTCAACATCAACTGTAGGAAGAGATAACTTCTTATCTGGTGGGGAAACTATAACACTAGGATCTGCAAAGAAGTATTTGGATCTCTGTTTACCTTCCTTTACTGTAAGAAAACTCTCTCCAGTAAAATTCAACTCTGGTTCTTGAAAGAGACTCAATGAATTGAGAAACTGACCAAGATCATAAACCCCAAAGTCCTGTGGAAAATCTTCATCAACATTCGCTTCTGCAAGAATATTTTTCATCACACTAATGGTGCGAAGTTTAGTACCCTGTTTAAACAGAATAGATTGATTAATAGTCGAAAAATTACGAAGTAAATTTACAGTTCTATCAGATAATTTCATTGGGGTTTTAGTCGTCATTATGTAAACCAGAGAAGTGGTATAGTAATATACAGTAGTGTATTGCCTTCAGAATGTCAAACTTTGACTTTCCATCTTTCTTGCCAAAACGAGAAAGATATTTAATGGCGTTTGCTTTACTGAAGGATTCAGCATCGCCAATTGAATTAATAAGATCAAGAGTCTGAGTCTTATTATCATTAGCATAATGAGACTGGTATGTACTCTTCACATACTCTTCAACTTCTTTCAAAGTTACATCTTCATTATACTTAAAATGAATACTATTATCATCAGGTAAAGAGTGAGCCCTAACACCTGCTTGAGTATCCTTTTGTGGAACTAGTTCTCTCTTTAGAGGATCAGTTCCAAGTTCATATCTATAAACTGTCTTACCTTTATCAGGTGACTCATAGATCCACTTACGTTTTTCTTCTTCAACACCAGGCATCATTGCATCCTGATATTTCTTATCCTTTTCCAACTGTTCCATTGTATATTGGTTACCAAAAACTTCTGGAGCGGTAGGAATATGATGTGCAATTTGATCATCATTATCCGATAAAGGATCATCAGGAAAAGGAGCAGGTTCATCATTAGGTGGCCATGCAGTGCCAGGAGTCCATTCATACCCACCATGAGCTTTGACCCACTCTTCTCCTTCTTCAGCAGTACTGAAACTTAATTGATCAGTACCACCATATCCCAAAGCACCATAATCAAATGCAACTGTATCCGCAGCACCAATAACAGTATCACTACCAAGAGTTACAGTTGAACCAGTAAGACCACTGGTATCAATATGGATAGTATCTGGTGATGGATTTGGATTTCCAGTTATACTAATACCATCGTCGATCCAGAAATCCTGACTGGAATCTGTTTTTGTTTTTGGTGGATCATATTCATCACTCTCTTGTGGCGTTACTCTGTTCTTGTCATCAGTCATAATAGGATAATCCTCATCAAATGTTCCATCTAATATTGAAGCAGCTAGTGCCCATGCATTAACCATAGCAGAATAAAAAGTCATGTACAAGTGACTCTGCTTTATCTGTACCGAATATACCAGTAAGATAACCGCCAACAGGATCAAGCTTCGTCATGTACTTATCGAAATCTTTATAAACCGTTGTATCTTCTTCAGTTGGCATACTACATTCTATCATAGTTTTATAGGCAGTCAAGTATTTCTTAAACATATCAAGATGTTCATCAACCTCATCAAAGGTACATTTAACAACGTAAATGTTTTCAGAGAAATGATTGCCAGGTTCAAAGAACCTTATGTTACCAGTCTGTTTGGGTAATCCTTCTACACCAAAAAGGAAGTTCTCTGTAGGATGTTGAAAGTCAAAAACAATAATAACTTTCTTCTCAAAGAATCCCATAAGATCCATACCAAAACAGGGAAGATTACTCCCTGTCTTTGGATAGATTATATTATTATAGATACTGGATCTCTTACTCCAAATATCAACCTCTCTAGACTTAATGAAGTATGGGTTAGTATAGATCTTGGCCGTAAGGTTAGTCCCTTTACTTTCCCAATCAGCCCATTGGGACTTTACTTCTAAGTCTGGAAATGTTTCAAACAGAAGGGATTTGTAATTCTTCCACAAGTCCTTTGGGTTCATTGGATTCCTCCGTTCCAAAATTTACATCTGCATCTACTTTATCATATAAGTCAAGAAAAGCCTGTTTTGTTTCATCATCGAAACGATTTACACAAACTTCAATTGCCTTTTCCTTATTCTTCCAGATGGAATAAGCACGTACAATATGTACCAACCTACGAGTACTAACAATTTCCTCTACTCCACCATCATAGAATGTCTTACGAATGATGTCTGCCCAATCAACTAGTTTCTGACAGAACTGATCATCATCAGATAACTGTTGAAGAATCTTCTTCTCTATAGAAACTGAAGGATACTGTTGTTCAAAAGTAACAGGGAATCTCTCAAGGAAAGCTTCATTCAGTACATTAGTACCAATAAATCTACCGTCCTCTGATCCTTTACCCTTTGTGTTTGCAGTAGCAATGATATTGAATCCCTTAGAAGGTGATACAAATCTACCAGTTTTCTTTAGGAAGACACCTTTTCCTTCGAGGATGGATTGAAGACAAAGTATCTTATTAGATGCAAGGTCCACTTCATCCAGAAGTAAGATGCATCCCCTTTCGAGTGCTTCAACGACTGGGCCATTATGCCAGACCGTCTCGCCATTAACAAGGCGGAACCCACCAATAAGATCGTCTTCATCTGTTTCTATTGTAATATTAACACGAATCAATTCCCTACCCAATTGAGCACAGGCCTGTTCAACACTAAAGGTCTTACCATTACCAGAAAGTCCTGTAATAAATGCAGGGTAAAATTGTTTCGATTGGATAATCTTCTTAACATCAGAGAAATTTCCAAACTTAACATAAGTAGGATCCTTATCTGGGATCAACTTCTGTTTTTCAACTGGTGCAGGCTCAGCAGAAGGAGCAGAGAAAGTTTGTTCTAGTTCAACTGCTTTCTTTCGTGTTTTCAAGTTCCACTTACCACGACCAATCTTAAATTCATTCAAGTATCTGGTGCAAAAGTATTGGTAACTACTAATTCCGTTCGAGGCACAGTACCCACGTACATCCGCCGCTGTGAGACTGTCCCCAAAGAGATCTCTTAAGTTGTCAATAACTGTGTTTGGATCCACTTTAGTTTCAAATGTCATGTTGTATTTCGTTTGTATGTATTCATTATAAAGGATAAAAGTGTCATTGTCTGGGTAGATTGTGACACTTATTAAAGTGGTTTATGCGATTAAACTAATAAACTCACCAAGAACTCTCTGTTCATTTTCTTACCTTTAAGACTCTTACCAAAAGCACGTTTGATCTGTGCCTTAGTAGCGTCTTCTTTAACTTCAAATTCAGTATCATTACTAAGACTGTTTGAAGCTAATCCAAAGTAAGTGTGATACCCTGCATTAGGGATACCAAAAGATCTATGCTTCTTCCAAGAATTCACCATTTCTTGTGTCTTATTGAAATCATAATCACAATGTCTTCTAATAAAATGACTTGCATCTCTTGGTGGAAGTACTCTAATACCAATGAAATTTGTAGAAGGGAACCTATCTCTAAGTTGATTTAATACAGCAGCAGTGAATTGATGATAATCACTCTTACAAAAATAAGTCTTACCAGTCTTTCTATCACGAATGAAAGTTTTTCCATTAGAACAACATCTTCCTCCTAGATAAGTACCACCATCTTCTTCCCAATATCTGGTCTTAACCATTGCACTGTATCTAAGAGGATGTGCATCACCATCTGTAAGAGTAATACATTGAATCTTCTCAACCTTAGTTCTCTTTTTGAAATCTGGAATAATAGAATTAAGAGAAACTAAAGCCTCATTCAATGGAGTACCAGACAAAGAAAGTCTAGTTGGATACTGGTAAGGATATCCATAATAATTTTGTCTTCCCACATGATCCATTGAAGTAGCAAGTCTGAAGATATTCAACATCTGTTTCTCAAGTTGAGAATTTTTTGTACTACTACTTAAGAAATTAACCATAGAGAAATCTTTTTCAATCTTCATACAAAACTCTTTTTCCTCATGATGTTCTTTGAGAGGAATTTCACCTATACCATCCCAATGTCTATTCCACTCATTAGTAAAAGCATATACTTCAAAAGGAATCTGAACTTTCTTACAGAACCATATTAAGTTATAAAGTTGTTTTACTGTATCTAAAAGAACATCTGACATTGATCCAGACCAGTCAAGAACAAATATCAATCCATGATTCTTACCATCAGGAAGAGTAGTTACCTTTTTAAAAAGATCTTCATTGAATTTGTAAGTGTTTAACTTAGTAGTGTCCAGAACTCCAGTACGAGATGTAGCAGCACGAGCATATGCACTTGCAGATTTTCTACACTCAAATTCTTTTACAAGATAATTAACTTCTTTCTGTGCATTTCTTTTAAACTTAGTGTAATCTTCATCAACATTCTGGAAAGGACCTTTCAAAGTAATGTAGGATCCTTTATTTTCTTGAAAAGTCTTTTCACAAAGTTTGAACCAACCATCTAGATATTCATTTACTTCTTCAGATGATGCAACAAGTCTCTTAACATCCAACTCAGGATATTCAACATATGATGGTTCATCTCCTTCACTGGAAGTATCTGTCAAGTTATCAATATTATCTTGCAAGGTCTTATCAGTAACAGTATCAAGATCTCCACCATAATCACCCATATCATTAGATGGAAGGTTTTCATCCTCATACTCAGTTTTATCTTCACCTAGATCAGGACGTTCAGACTCACCTTCTATTTCTGGTTCTGCATCAGTAGATTCAGAACTATCAAAAGGAACATCTTGCTTTTCTATTTCTGATTCAGATTCTTGATCACCATTTACATTTACCTGTGTTCTTGTCTTCTTATCATCTTCAGATGAAAGGTATTCTGTAAGATCCTTTGCAAGATCTAGAACATCTTGAAAACTTGAAGTTTCAGATGCCCTTCTAACAAATATAGACTCAGCAACAGTGAATGGAATCTCGTTGAAACTACCAACCTTATAGTGTAAGTTGATTCTATCAGGAAGACCTAATGTATCAAGTTCAACTTCTTCAATCTCAAAGAAATCTTGATCAGCTAGTTGAGAATATCCATTACGGAATGTTTTTATGAGGCCTGGATACTTACGCCTCATCAATTTTTCTATTCTAACATCTTCTAAAATATTAACGAATGACATTGGAACCTTTGGATAATCTTTCTTCCAGTTATCTTCGGGTGTATAAAGTGCGTGGCCAACCTCATGTCCTACCAGAAGGTCATATACGACCTCAGAGGCCTTCTCCCATAAGGGTAGGGTAAGAATCCTTCTCTGTACATCAAAGGACGCTGTAGGAACCTTTCTATTCTCTATTATAATATCTTCAGTAGCAAGGAGTTTTGCAAGTTGTCCCTTTACTTCATAATTTACTGGGGACTTGATCTCCTTTCTATTGTAATAACTCATTTGTTCCTCTTGTATGCACTTATAATAACAGCATTAAGAGGTCAATGGGACAATAGTGTGCAGCTTTTCTAACTGTCTATGTCATCCTACTAAACCCATTTAATTTTTCAAATGTAATTAGTTGATCAAACCTATCATTCAAATCCTCTGATTTGTGAGTTATCAAGAAGATGTGAGCATCCTTAATTACATATCTAATTATCTTTACAAACTCATCTGTACCACCATTATCCAATGAACTGTCAAAGATCTCATCAAGTATCAATAGATTAGTAGCAGAAGAGTTCTTCATCTTAGCAATATCTCTCCAAGTAAAGAGAAGAGCAAGATCAATTCGCATTTTTTCACCTTCAGAGAAGGACTCGTAGCTGAATTTCTCATGGATAGGAGACTTTATTATTTCATTAAACTCGTCGTCAAGAGTAAAATTAATATAGAAATCCATCAATTGCAGATAGTGATTAATCTGCTTATTCATTATAGGAAGATATCTCTTAATAATTTTAGACTTGACTCCACCATCCCTCATCAAAGAGCTTGCAAACTCTAAGTAGGATTGGTCTTCAGTTTGGGTGGATTTATTACTTTCAGTTTCTTTTAATTCTGTTTGCAGTTTTTTAAGTGTGGCTCTTTCAGTATTTCTGTTCTCAATCTGATCGGTAATGTCTTGAACTTCTCGTTCAAATTCTCTAGTTTGTCGTTGGTACTCAGAAATTTTAAAATTGTTTGTTGAAATGTCATTAGTTAGTGCCGTTACCTGCTGGGAAACATCTATGAACCTTTGATCCTTTTCTTGTTCTTTGGTTATAGACTTTTGAAGATCCTTGTAAGCGGAGTCAATCTCCTTTACTTTCTCCTCGATTTCTCCCACCTTATTTAGCCTAAAGTCCTCCTCAATTTTCTGGTAACATGTAGGGCATGATACGTTTTCATTAAAGAATTTATGTTCTGATGTTATACTTTGTATCCGTTGTTCCAGTTTTGCTTTAATTGTGTTCATCTTCTTAAGAGAAGCCTTTGATGAAGACAACTTTTGCATCTCTTCCTGAAAGGAATTTGACTTACTTAGACACTGTTTATTTTCTTGTAACAGCTCTTTTATATGATTTTCTAAGTCAATTAATCTCTTCTCTCTATTCTTAATAGTATCTTTACTCTTTTTGTCAAGATCTGTAATAAAACTCTTCTGCATCTGAATCTTTTCTTCTGCCATATCTCTCTTAATAGAAAGATCCTTTATAGATTCATTTACCACACGCAACTTATCTCTAAGTATGGTAGCCATACCAGAGAAAATTTTAATATCCAAAAGATCCTCAACAATTTCTCTCCTGTGTGAGGATTTCAATTGCATGAATGGAACAAAAGTTGCAGAACCTAATATAACTGTCTGTGTGAATGATTTAAAATTGAGTTTTAATATATTATCTTCAAGATGTTTCTGTTGATCTACCGCAGAAGAAAACTGATCTTGAACCTTACCATCAATATAGATCTCAAATAAGCCTGGTTTTATTCCTCTAACTATCTGATAATCCCTAGAACCTATACTAAAAGATACCTGTACCTCACATTCCTTTTCATTAACTGTATTAACCAACTGACCCTTTGATATCTTCCTAAAGGGTTTATTGAATAATACAAAACATAATGCATCTAGAATGGTACTCTTCCCTGCACCATTAGCACCTACTATTAAATTTGTAACATACTTAGTTAAGTCAATTTCTATCCAGTTATTACCTGTGGATAGGAAGTTACGCCACCGTATCGTCTTGAATGTAATCATAATCTGTTGGTGGTATCACAATATCATCTGGTGTAATGATAACATATCTATAGTTGTGTTTTTTACAAGTTTCAAAAGCAAGTTGGTCATCAATTTCTACTACTGATAATGGTGCAGAATCATCTGCTTCTAGAAGACCCATATACCTTGTTGCATCATCCTCTTTTTGGAACAGATACAAGGCCTGATTACCTTGATCGTCTTTACAAGCGTAAGCACCAGCTCCTTCTTGTCCAGAGAGTGAAAGTATATACATCTATCAAACCATTTCGCAAGCTTCCATGTAGACCTCTTTTAAGAGTTCTTTAACTCTTTCTTTTTTTAATTCAAAGTCAGAGTCTTCGATATATTTATTTAAAAGTGTTAAGGTATCCTCAACCTTTTCACCATCAAACTCTACCTCCTCATCATTGACCTCCATGTTCTCGATTATCTTGAGGTCTTGTACCCCAGAATCAAGTAGTCTATCAACAAACTTCTGATATTGCAACTGACTGGTCTTCTTTCTGACAAATAATTTAACAATCTTATCCTTATACCTGTGTGCAGGGAAGGCTGCAGCAGGAGTATCCTCATAATATATCTTCTCAAATATGTGATATGGATTCTCTACAAACTCCATAGTCATATCATCTGTATCTAATATATTAAACCCTCTCTTATCTCCACAATCATTCCAGTACATCTCATAGGGATTACCTAAGTAAAATGTATGACCATCATTACTTCTGGTATGATAATGTCCTGAGAATACTACATCAAACTTTTCTATGATTCCTTTATCAATACCTTTCTGTTGAACACAGCCTGGATATAATTCAAATCCATGTAACTCTAGGTGACCAAAAGCGACCTTAGCGTTCGTGGCCTCAATACCAGATTGAGTTTCGTTAAAATTGTCTTCGCAGATCCAAGGGAGCATGAAGGCTTTGAATCCGTTAATATCATATTCTCCAGGCTTAGATATAGGGACAATGTTATCGTAGCTACGTAGAAGAGCATCAACAGAATTAATCTTATTGGTATTCTTATAATAAACATCGTGATTACCTACAAGTTGCCAGACTTTCACGCCCAGATTTTTGAACTTATTATATACATGTTCTTTTGCCCAGTCAAGTGACCAGTAATCAATATTCTTTCTATTGTCAAAAGCATCTCCCATATGGATGCAATACTCTATTCCTCTCTTCTCCAACTCAGGGAAGAATACATTATCATAGAACTTTTGAAAGAAGTCATGAAAAGCCTTACTACCTCTCCTACCACCGAAGTGTGTGTCAGTTATAATTGCAATCTTCATTTCTTCTCTTTAGACCTGTTTATAAGAGTAATGAATTTATCTGCTGCGAACGTACCTGCAAGACATACATCAATCTCATCACCATCTTGCCAGTTCTCTGTACCATCTTTCTTGGTATGAGCAAGAGCTTCGGTGAGGTCGTCAATAATTTTTTGGGTGATCTTCATTCTGTATATTCAACCTTAATAGGTTCCTCAAGAAGAGCTTTAATATTCATATATGCATAAGCCGTAAAGACTTGTGGCACTATAAATGCAATCATTGCCACTGTCCAGAAAACGTAGTAATAGTTTTCTTTACGTTGGGTTCTCATAGGTCACTGGTACATTTTAGTTTGTACTGCTTCTTTTATTGAATTGTAATCACTAGGAGCGCCGTAATCATCATCCACGGTAAATACCTCATCGTAGCCTGACTTCTCAATGATTTTTGTACGGATCTCCATTTGCTTCTTCTCCTTCTGGATCCTCCGAAGAAATGCGTAGTGTATAATCTGGGTGAAGTAAGCAAAAGGGTTTGTAGATTTTTCTGGATTGAAGTTATGTATGTATTGAACGCAGTTCTCAATCCCATCACAGATCATATCCTCCCTAAACATGTAATTGACAAAGTTAGGTTTATATGATAAATGTGTGGCTATCTTGAGAAAACACGATCCAAGATAGTTACTGATACGTGGTTTAGGATCACCGTTTTCTTCGGCATCCTTTACATCTTTCTTGTATTGAACGATGGCGTACAGAAACTCCTTGTTATTTACATAGTGTTCTGATCTTTTGCGTTGTTTTCCTGCGGGCATACCATTATCCTTTCGTCTAACGTTAGTTATATATTACCATAATAAGACGTACTTGACAAGTATTAAATTCAACAGTACAATAACTCTGCCAGGGTTCAAAGGAAATTACTCTGGAGCATTAGGAGTATTATTATATAATTTTTCTAATTGTTCTCGAGCCTTCTCTACAGAATTCAAGTAACCCATCTTTTTAGTTACCTTAATTCTTTCAGAACCATTAGTGAAATTAGCCATAACAAATTTTGTATAGTAAGAAACTACTTCAGAATCTTCAGTAGCTTCTACTACGGTAATAACTTTATCCATAGGAATGATTACCAAACCCTCTTTAGGGATGCTACGTAACCATGGCATCATTCTTAGACCTTCAGCTGATCCATTAACTGCAACAGTTTCTATTTCTACGGGATCACTTAAAACTAAAACCGTGCGTCCATTTTCTACAACAGGAAGTACTTCAGCAAAGATCTCTTCGCCTGAAACTAGTTTTATTGATCCATAGAATTCTTCATCCATATTATTTCAGCCTTATTGAGTTGAATTCATAATTAAAGTTCTCTTCATTATATACTTTAATTCTTTCGACTAGGTGATTTAAAGTATAATTACGAATGTGGTCACAGGTTATATCATCTGCTATATCATAGAGCATTGCTCTTACTTTACCCTTACCTTTCCTAAGTACTCTACCTATTGACTGAAGGTTTCGTATTCTGGACTTTGAGGGGCTTGCGAAGATGATGTTATGCAACCGCTTAATATTAATGCCAGTGCTAAAAGTCCCATAGGACGCAACAATGATAGCATTTTCTTCCTCCTCAGTAATTTCTCTTACGATTTCACGGTCTTCTGTATCCACTCCACCATGAACAAAAAAGACTTTGCGTACATCATCTACCGAACTATTTATAGAATTATATAATATTTCTCCATGAGTTTCAACTCTACTGTAAAGAATTAAGGTATTACCTTTTAGTGTTAATGCAAGATCTTTTATAAAACTATTCCTTTTTTCATGAGAGATAATATACTGGAGTTCATCTTCATAGGTTTCAAACTTTCTAGGTTCATGTTTTAAAACTAGTATTCTGATATTTAATTTAGATAGATGACCTTTATCTATTAGTTCTTTTGTTTTAGTTACACTGTAACTAGGACCGAACAGTCCTTCCAATACCCACTTATGTGTCTGTGCTCCACTCAGAGTACCAGTGAATCCATATCTGTACTTAGTATCTCTAAGTTTAGACATGATACCAACTAGAGATTTGGATTTGAATTGATGTGCTTCATCTCCTATTATTACATCAAATTGAGCAAACCATTTCTTATCCATCTTATAAATGGATTGCCATGTTGTTATAGTTACAATCTTATTAGTACTTTTATGCTGACCTGAATAAACTTTATGACAATATCTTTCTGATTCCCAACCATACTGTTCAAAATCTTTATACATTTGTTCAACAAGAGATGTTGTTGGAACAACTAATAATGTTTTACGTTTATGTCCTACATGATATCTTGCAATAGCATATATCATTAAAGACTTACCTGATCCTGTAGGAGATATAACTAACCTTCTATTATGTTTTAATGCATCATATACTCCTTCTATTTGATAATCTCTTGGTTTGACTTGAGATATCGAATTCATATAATCTTTTACACCAGCTTTTGATATCTCCTCATTCTGTTCAAAGGGTGGTCCGTAATGTTCATTATTTAAAAAACTAACTGAGTATTCAGACTTCTTTGCCCAAGCGACAATCTTATCTAACAGTCCAACATAAACTTCTCCAGTAGCCGTTGAAAATAAACGAATTTTACCATCCCAATGTCTATTCCTATACTGAGGCATAAACTTGGCGCCTGGAATATCAAAAGTACAATAATCTGATAGTTCCTGTTGGATATGAGGTTGTGCATCTACAGTGAGATAGACCTCATTCTTCTTAGTAATAGTAAGATCAGTCATAACCCCTCGTAAATCTCTGCCATTCAATGGCATTCTTTATTTGGTACGTTCGATTTAATATAACTTTTAGAATACTCTCAAGATAATCCAGCATTATCTGATAGTAATCTATCTTTGCAACACACTTGATGAGATCCTCATCTCCGTCAAAATATATTCCTAGGTCTTGCTTTAAAACTTTATAGTCAAAAGGTTTTGCTGCATAGACTTCTGGTGATGCTTTACCAGTGTAATATTGCCACTTCTCTTTTTTTAAAACTTTGTACTTGGTTTCCTGAGCCCTCTTAAGCGTTAAGATATTATTGTAGATCTTATAATACTTCGCATGTAAAGATGGTACTTTTGTCGATTCAGAATGTAATAGATCATTATCAATTACAGAATCTTTTTCCCAAAGTTCCTGTATAAATTCAAGGTTCATCTCCTACTAAACTCTCCACATTAAAAATAGTATATTTGAAAGAGGCAGTCGCCATAATATAATTTATATCAGTAGTTTGAGCGTTAAATTCAACTGCTGTTAATGAAGTAGGAAATAGACTTTGGAATTCTGCTTTCGCTACTGCATTAAAACTACTGTTATAGATTAAAAGTGTTCCATCCGAATAAGCACTACCTTCCAGATCATCTGGATTTACTGTTAAAGGTATTGTCTCATCTAAAGATTCTGGAAAACCTAATGCTCTAATCCAATCATGTACTTCAAGATAATTCTCTAGATTTTCATCTATAAAGAACTGTACTTCAAGATCACCATAAGAAATTTTATCGCCAGGAATTGGGATATCCTTAAGATAACTTGCTTGAATTGCAACTCCTAAGTTTATGTTTGGTATATTTACAGAGTTGGAAAAGAAATCAACTTTAGGTGCTCGTGACAAGTTAAACTTGAATCCAGCAGGGGATAAGAAGTTTCTATTCTTAAGTTGTCTATCCCAAGCAGTTAGCTTGCCAGATCCAGTCGTTGCCATGACTTTTTACTTTTATTTATCTTGTAACTCTGGAGGATCACATTCTGGATTGATACTTTCTACCATAGTACCACCCACATCAGAACCAGCATCCATACCCATCATCGTAGCAGCTCCAGCCAAAACCCAACCAACGAAAGGAATCCCAGTGAGACTAGGGGCCACAGCAGTACCAACACTAGCACCGACCATTCTACCTGTTCCTTTTCCTGCCCCGATTGCTTCGATACATTCTTCTGACTTACCTGTTCCTGTTGTGGCATTATCCACCACGACTTTAGACCCAATACCCGTGGCTGGATATGATTTTCTTTCCACAACAGTGTTGTTACCCAATCCCAGAAACCCAGCCTTTTTCTTTATATCCCGTTCCACATGCGACATCTTAGGATCATTCGCACGGTAAGTGATGCTATACCCTTCTTTGTTAGCTTCTACTTTATAAGAAGTATAAGGTCCAACAGGTACATTAACTACAGGGAACTTGTTTTGTCTGGAGATCATACCGATCATCCCAATATGACTAAGACCTAATACGGTTCCAAGACTTATAGCTATCCATTTTGTATTCATCACGATAACATGAGGCTTAGTATATAGGCATAAAAAAAGAGACCCCGTAGGGTCTCTCTTTGAATAAAGGAAATATTTCCTTCTGTCTTACATAAGGTTTTGAACCTTAACACGACGGTAGTAACGGTTAGCGTTAGAAAGAAGTCTTCCAAGACCTTGGTTAGATACGTTACCTTCGGCAAATGGGTTTGCAACGATT
>VTLG01004050.1_pt1 | contig 43631 bp, 57 predicted proteins | sample 4694571 | NCBI WGS metagenome assembly VTLG01 (sample SAMN12604809, study PRJNA352737) | marine metagenome | biome: ENVO:00000447; feature: ENVO:00000209|ENVO:00000569|ENVO:01000036; material: ENVO:00002151; isolation source: viral sequences binned using virsorter ...
AATAGCTGCTCTTCTAAACCATCTAATTCTTTTTTAAGTTGTTCATTTTCTTCTTGATATTTATGTAATAATACATCATAAGCCATTATTTATTTCCCTCCGATAAAGCAAAAGGTATTTTAGTGTCTGTGTAATAACCGAAAATTGCACCACCTCCATTACCTTCATAATCTCTTGAAGCATATATAACTGCTTGATTGTCAAGCTCAATAGCTATAACTTCCTCATCAAGCTCCCATCCTTCATTACTTAATTCTGTCTCGTTCATATGTCTTACTTTTTTTATCTTAGCTCCTATCATTTGCTCTCCTTATTTTTCATTGCCCAGTATGTCAAAGAATCTATTTCATTCTCAGCAACCCATTCTAATTCATCTATATCAGGCGATGTCATCATATCGTAACCTAGCTCAAAACCAGTTTCTTCAAGCCACTCATGTAGATAATCTTTTACTTTACCCATATTTATTTTCCTTCTATTACTTCATCAATATATTCATATGTATGAACTCTACCAAATACTGCTGCCATTTCTCTAAGTAATTTTTTAGCTTGCTTTCTTCCTATGCGTGCAAGTTTACAATACTTATCTAGTCTATGCTCAGGTATTTCTATTGTGTATTCAACTTTTATTTTTATCATATTATCTCCTAAAATTATAGCAGCTCCTGCAACTTTCAGCCAGGCAATGTTTGTAAGGTGAAACAGGGAACCAAAGGAAAGAGGTTCTGTGTGTTTATTTAACGATTTCATAAGCAACTGTGTGCTTACATGAAGTTTTTATGCTGCTGCTAATTCAAATTATAGAAAAGCTTTTTTTTCGTTTAATAGTAGTGCCTCAAGGCTTTATCACTCCTAACAGTAATTTAATACTGCTGACTCGCTGTCGCTTCTTTTAGAGGTTCCTGGAATAAACTTAGTGTAACTTCTCAGGGCTGCCACTAAACTAGTTACATACTTTTCTAATTATAAAACGTGGGCTATTTATTGTCTAGCCCAGGACATTAACAGGCGATGAGTAGGGAGAAGACGTTCCCTTGGAGAGCCTGCCATTAGTAAATCTCCATACCTCCACAATCTTCTAGAAACCTTACAAAACGCTGTACGTTTTCTACTGAAAATGGATAGTTTTTATTAAAGTCTTTATCGCCAAGACTATTTTGTTTTTTACCATATGTGTCTTCATATTCTTTACATCTACCAGAATCTATTTCCTCTTGTAGTATTGATGCTAAAGCAAGACAATCGTCTTCAGAATATTGATTACCGTCATTGTAATGACCGCCTTCCCATTCTTCATAGGTAAATAAGTCTTCAGCTACTGCACGACAATATTCCCATAGTGGTCTCCACCACCATACATTGTTACGAAAGTAAGTACCACAATTAGCATCTTTTTCTGCATCATACTCTTCCCAGTATTTATTTTCTTCTTTCTTGAACTCTTTACTTTCATCTCTTTCATTATAAGGAACAGTATGCCATTTTTTAAGTGTAGGAAATTCATCTATAGTTTTATTTATAGCTGGATTCATTCCATGTATATCAAAACCCATTACTCGTCTCCTTTGTATTTTTCACTTAACTCTTCATAGTTTTCTATGATTTTAAAGTATGTTTTTTTATCTAAGCCAGTTGCCAGTACAGCATCAGGCGTAAACATATTGTACACACCACTATTCTGAACTCTTTTATAAGAATCAAACATCTCTTTAGTTATATTGTCCATCTTTCATCTCCTTGTCTATGATGTATTGTAATTGACCAACTATACTTCTATAGTTCTTTTTCGCCATTACTTTTAATTTTTTATGATAATCTGGATGTATACTTACCATACGAAACTTAACAATTTTACTCATTTACTTTCTCCTTTTGATGTTTACTTTTTAACTGTATTAAATAATCTAAAAAAGGCATGTCGAAAGGATGTGTTGCGCTGTCTGAATGTTCATCACCAGTTAACTCAAATATATACTCTCGCATGTATTCTATCATCCTATCTAAAGTTACCTCTTTTATTTGAATTTTATTTTCTTCACTCACTGTTTCCTCTCCCATCATCAACATATTTTATTGCACGTCCATATTCATCATATGCATCAGGTTCTTCTATTATTGTCTCTTCTGCATGAACTTTTTCTATTTCTTCATGTGAAGCTTCGACTACTAATTCAATATTATATGAAGGGTCTCCATTATCTTTACGTTCAAACTTTATGCCGACAATGTGTTTACCTGTTCTCTTTTCAAACTCTTCAAGCTCTACAAAGATTGCACTACGGAAATAGATACCGCCTTTGCAAGGCCCTTTGTAACCATCTAACCAGTATTCTCTTTTATTTGTCATCATCTTTCATTCTCCTGTTTAATGTATGGGGGCTTGACCCTCGTTAGTAATGGTTGACAAACTTAGCACGTGACGATTACTCGCCTGTCAATACCCCCCAAGTTTTACAATATTATTCTTTCTACAATAAATCTTATTAATGTTGCTGCTATCAATGCAGCCACAAGCATCATAATCATTGCTATCGTCATAAAGTATATATACCTCAAGAACTGCAATTGTTTGAAATTAAAATATATTATGTCTTTTAGCATTACGTCTCCTTATTATGTTTTGTTTTAGTAAACTACCAAATGATTCAAATCTGCAACAACACATTGAACTTGTACCGTCTTCTTCATACTCAACACCATTCAAACAACTACCACATAGTTTTATCTTGATGTTGTTTATTATTTTGTACATCATCTTTACCTCTCTAATTATATAATACCGTGAACGTAGGAGGGATTCTTGTATACCCTCAAGTGCAGCCCAAATACAAGTTATTATATTTTTTCTACACAACATCTATCGAGAAGAGTTACCTTCTTTACAATCAAGCACTTGCTCGTCATGTCGCATCACCACAATGCCTCAAGATTACCTTACAGTCCTTGGAAGAACTGTTGTTCAGTCACTACTGGTATTATCGTACGAAATCTATCTTCTTCGGCCAGTATTCTTTCTCCTATCATAATGACCGTCTTTACAAATAGTATTGCAAGCTGACTTATAGCTACCAACACCTATACCTTGAAAACCATTAGCATTCATAAACTCATTAACAGTCATGTCTTTAATACAAGCCCATTGAATGTAAGGTTTACGAAGACCTAACTGCTTACCGTTTGAATATAAATCACTAAGTTTTGCTTTCATTGTTACCTCTTTTTAAATGATACAATTTTCTTCTAATAATTTTTTTCACTCTGTTTACTACTATTTTATACAATGGAACATTATACATAACCCAATCTTTTCCCATTCCATATGCCTCATTAAAAATATCTTGCTGCTCATTATAAAATTCGTCTTCGTATCCATGCTTATACATTACTCATCTCCTGTTGTTTAAGGGCTGTTTATCCTATATATATAATTATTACTGTTTGTTTTATTACTGAAAGCATTGTTACTATGAGGTGGTAAAAAAGTACCCTCTTGCACACATAAACGTATACAAGAGGGCACAAAGTACCAGTTAGGCGTTAGCGTTGACGTTCTTTGACGCACCTTTCGTATCAGGAACGTTGAACGAATCAACAAGCTTTTGAGCCTCGGACTCATCAAGAAGATGAGCACCTCCGTCAGCGTCGATATAGCAAACGCATTGTTCACCATACAACTCTGTATACACTTTGACGTCTTCGTCAGACATTCCATTCAACCAAAAGGTATGAATAAGTCCGTCGTTGATAGAAGACTTAGGCGTAACACTCTGCTTAGTTTGCACATTGTAGCAAGAGTAAGAGATGCCTGTGCCAGAGTCACCAAAGGCGTTGACTTGTTGACGCACTCTGTTTGAGTAGCACCAAGTAGAAACAGTTTGTCCAGCTGTTCCCTCTGCCTTTGAAGTATAAGAAATCTTCTGCAACGATACGATTGAAGCTGATGCACCAGATATAGAAGATAAACTTGTAATTATAGTTTGTAGTTGTTTGTTCATTTGTAATACCTCCTAGGTATTGGTTAGTTAGAAAAAAAAACGAATTATAACGTAGTTTGATATGCAAAAAACGTATATCGTGCATACTACATATAATGGTATACCGTCTACTAAAATTCTACAATTTTTGAAACCTTCCCTTTTTCGTTTGGATATGTGATACCTGTCACAGTATATTAGTATCGAAGCAATCGCTAGATTATCACCCTTGAGGGTTTTGCACACAAGTAAAGGGTCAGAAGTTGGGTTGCCACCTCAAATAGAGGTTTAAGGATTGTCCCCAATAGCTTCACAAATTGTTTTGATATAAGTTTTAGTATGGGTCGAACATCTAAAGGTTTTAGGAACTTAAGATGAGATTGAGATTGTCTAGATAGACTAATTAAGCTTGACGAACCAACAACTGTCACAGATAAAGGGTACTGGCTAAATACGAAATTCAAAATTAAAGTAGTTCTTCCCAGGGGCTTTTACGTCCAGTTTTAAGCTGCAATCAATTTCCTTAGGGAAATCAATTGCGTTTGTTTAAATTTTTACATGACTAACAAAAAGAAAATATACACATTAGTTATATGCTTTGATGAATCCAAAGATAGAGTAGAATGGGTAGAAGAAACCCTACTTCGACAGGAAGAATTACCTGGTAATATATATGAAACTAAACAATTATCAGAGTTAGATGATATTGAAGGTTTACCTACTATTATAGAGGTAGCAGAAGCATGAGAGAATATACTGTAAATAAAATTAAACATTATGTCTATGATGACATAACCGAAGCTCCTAAGACAATCAAGGTGAAAGTTGATTGGAGAGCTGGGCAGGTGGGCGATTGGGTACAAGCAGATGACGGTTGTGTTATACAGATACTTAGACGTGGTAAAATGTTAAGAAAAAAGGGTACCCAATACTACATAGGAACGTGCACAGGAACATTTACTGTCACTAAAAAAACAAAGATGGATACTGATAGAAGAAACAATATTTACTCATTTAGTGGCAATGCAAGTCCTAGTGAAGTTGTACAGAATAGAAGAGATTTGACAGCTAATGAAAAACTTTTTGTTAGTTATTTATCAAAAGGTATACCACCTGATGAGGCATATATGAGAGCATATCCTACTAATAATAGGAGTTATGCACGTGGTAAAGCAGTTAGCTTAATTAGAACAGAGAGGATAGATACAGCTATGAAAGAAGAATTAAAACCAGTATTAGAAGAGTTAGGTATTAGCGAAACAACAGTTCTAAGAGATATCAATATGATAGCTACTACAGCTGAAAAAGAAGATACTCGATTGAAAGCATTATTTAAACTTTCTGATATTATGGATTTAGAAGATAAGAACGCTGCTAAAGTGCAGCAAATAACAGGAGTACAATTTCAAGGATTTACAGATGAAATGCTTGAAAGTGTTGAGCCTAAAAAATTGGAGAAATAATGGCAACGATGAAAACATTTATTAACGAGCAGGTTACCTTAGCAGGAGTGACGCATCGTTATAGAGCTGAAAAAGAAATATCAGGTATAAACGAAGTCTATCATAGAGTTACAACAGTACCTGCTAATACAGATATGTCTATTGCTAGTTTTAAAACAGCAAATAATACTGATACAGGAAATTTAGATTTAGATAGCATAGTATATATACGTATTACAAATTTAGATTCAAGCAATTCAGTAATTTTAAACTTATTAATAGATACAAATGAAGATGATTCTGCTGCTGATGGTAATGTAGCATTAAAACTTGATGCAGGTAAGTCATTTATACATTGTAGTCCACATGATGGAATTATGTGTTCTGACTCTTCTACAAGTGAAATTACAGACTTGAAAGACTTGCAAAGTATACTTGTAGATAGCGGTTCTAATTCTGTAAATATTGAAGTACTTATAGGAATACAATAATGGATAAAAAGTTAATGGATGAACTGCGTTCATTGAACAATCAAATATATGGCAAAGTTAAAGATAGTATAGTCCATGAATCAAATCCTAAAGTAGTTGAAAAACTACGTAATACTCCCTATGAGAATGATTTAGGAAAACTTAAACAAGATTTACAAAAAATTATACTTAATGTAAATAACTCTCTTAATGATAACTTTAGAAGAGCATGGATAAATTTATTTGAAAAAGCAGATGTAAACCCTTTTTCTAAGTCTTATATGGATATTAAAGATGATTTTGTTAATGATTCTTTGAGCATAGGAGAGGATGCATTCAAGCCTGATTACGCAACTAATTGGCTAAAATTTAATTTAATAACAGATAGAGATGGCGAACGTAAACTTTAAAAATGTATCAAAGGAAGAAGAAGCTTTGCTTTTGGCTAAAAAAGATTTAATATCTTTTGGAAAACTATTCTTACCTGATGATTTTTTAAGGTCTGAAACTCCTGCATTTCATTATGAGGTAGCTGAAGCAATAGGCAATGATAAACATAAACAAGTTGCCATTATACTCCCTAGAGGTCACGGTAAAACCGTTTTGACTAAATGCGATATACTTCAACAATTTTGCTTTACTAAAACACCTTTGTTTTATGGTTGGGTATCCGCTACTGCTAAATTAGCTACTGGTAATATGGATTATATAAAATATCACTTAGAGTATAATGATAGAATTAGATATTATTTTGGAAACTTAAAAGGTAAAAAATGGACAGAGACAGATGTTGAGCTTTCTAATGGTTGTAAGCTCATTAGTAAATCAAACATATCAGGGATTCGTGGGGGTGCTAAACTCCATAAAAGATATGACCTCATTATTCTTGATGACTTTGAGGACGAAAACAATACTGTTACACCTGAAGCTAGAGCAAAAAACTCCAACCTTATTACTGCTGTTGTCTTCCCTGCGCTTGAACCGCATACTGGTCGTTTACGTATTAACGGAACTCCTGTACATTTTGATAGCTTTATCAATAATCTTATCATCAATTTTGAAAGAAGTAAAAAAGAAAAACAAAAATTTAGTTGGAATATCGTTCTTAAAAAAGCAATAGACGATAAAGGCAACGTATTATGGGATAGCTGGTTTGGCCAAAAAGAAATGGATAGAAAGAAAAAGTTTTACGCTGATTCAGGCCAGCCACAAAAGTTTTATCAAGAATATATGATGGAGGTTCAAAATGAAGAAGACGCAATGTTCACAAGAGAACATGTTAAATATTGGGAAGGTCACTACAGTTACGACGAAGAATCTGATATGGGTTACGTCATATGTGATGGTGAAGACCCCAAACCAGTTAGTGTCTTCGTCGGAGTTGACCCAGCGACTGATTCTGCCAGAAGAGATGCAGATTTTAGTGTAGTATTAGCAGTTGCTGTAGATTTAGATAATAATATTTATGTGCTTGAATATGAAAGAAGACGAGGAATACCAGTCCTAGGAATACCAGGAGAGCCAAAAAAAGGTATAGTCGATTACATATTTGAATTTACAAAGAAGTATAGTCCTCAGCTTTTTTGTATTGAAGATACTGCAATGTCTAAACCTGTATTTCAAGCACTACGTGCCGAGATGAAAAGAAGGAATGTATTCAACGTTCCATTTAAACAAGAGAAACCAGGGAATCGAATGTCTAAAAGAGACAGAATACAAGAAGTCTTGGCACAAAGATTTGCTATTGGACAGATACATATAAAAAAAGAACATTATGATTTGTTCCGAGAAATCGTTACATTTGGACCAAGAATGGGTCACGACGATACTATAGATGCATTAGCATATGCATGCAAATACTCAACACCATTAACAAGTGTAGTTGAAGCAGAAAACAAAGATTCATTTGGATATTACAAAGAAACACCTAAGCCAAAAAGCTGGGTACTAGCATAGGAAAAATATGAGCAATTTAACAAAATATCTCAAAGATAAAAAACGAAGAAAGCAAGATTTAAGTAGACCTATAAATATGTCTAAAGAAAAAGCTTTTGAAGGAATGCAAAGAATAAATGCTGAGTTTGGTATTGCTGGTAAAATAATTGATGAAATGGATAACGATACAAAAATTTTAAACATGATAGATGAATTTAATTTAAAGGATAAATAAAATGGCAAATGATATGAAATTAGCAGTTAACATGGAAGATATTCCACAAGACCAGATTATGGTGAGTGAAAAATCACCTGAAGTATATCAAAAATATATTGATGGATTAGACTTTGATAAAGCTTTCAGTTTAGCTATGGTGCAACAACAAAGACGTGCAGAAAAAATAAAAAAGCAAATGGATGCAGGACAACAACCTGATTCTCCATTTAATTATTTTATGTACAAAGGTAAGCCATACTTACTAAAACTTAAAGATGATGATATGGGTATGAAAGATGATAGCATAGAATCTAAAGTTATGGATAAGCTTATCATGGAAGATACAGGCATGAATATGTTTGCTGCTGATAATGAAGAACCAGAAGAAATAATGTCATAATGGATTTCATTACTATACTAGAGCAGTATGGTATACCTATCTGTGTAGCAGTAGCATTTGGATTCTTTATCTGGAAACAAAATAAGTTTATACAAGATGAGCTTATGGAAGAACTTGATGAAAGATTTAAAAGATTGGAAGGTATAGTAATAAAGCTTATTGACCAACAAAAGAAAATGCAGATAGAGCAAAAGGGTATAGAGAAAAGCTATAAAGGTTTAGTAGATATAATATCTAAACTTATGAATAGAAATGGCGGAAACGGATTTAAAAACAAACTTGAAAAATTTTTAAAAGATAATTAAGGAATAGATTAATGGCAAAAAGAGTAGACAAAACAGCAGAACGTATTAGAGATATGTTTGATGCAGTTAGTTCTGAAGAACGTAATCAATGGGAATATATCAATCAAAAAGGTTATGACTTTGCCCATGACAATCAACTTACACACGAAGAAAAACAGGCACTTGAAGAACAAGGTATGCCTACATTTACAATAAACAGAATTTTACCAGTAGTAGAAATGTTAAATTTTTATGCAACAGCAAACAAACCAAGATGGCAAGCTGTAGCTACTGAAGGTTCAGATAGTGATATAGCAAGTATATACTCAAACATTGCTGATTACATATGGAATAATTCTAATGGACAAACATTATATTCAAATGCTATTAACGACGCAATAACTAAATCTCTAGGTTTCCTATTAGTATCCGTCGACCCTGATGCCGATAGAGGTATGGGAGAAGTTACAATTCAACAGCCTGACCCTTTTGATGTATATATCGACCATAAATCTAGAGATTTACTTTTCAGAGATGCCGCTTTCATAATGATTAGAAAGATACTACCTAAATCACACTTGATGAATACCTTCCCTGACATGAAACGCAAAATAAAGGCGGCATCTTCTGATTACGATAGTGAAATGTCTTATAGTGAAAAAGCTATTGATGCGGACCAAAAAGATTTTCATTATAAAGATATATCAAGTTCTGGAACACCAGACTATGATGACGGTGGAGAGTTTGCAGAATTTTTTGAAGTATATGAAAAAGAAAAAATACCTTATATAAATGTATTTTACAGAATACCTCCTGATGCAAAAGTTATACAACAAATAGCAGAGCAAGCAACTATACAAGTAAATAAAATGGCTGAAGAGTTGCAAGTTGGTTTTCTTGAAAAAAAACAAGAGATAGAAAATATTGTTCAAGAAGGTAAGATGTTACCAGAAAGAGGTGAGCTTGAACTTAAAAAAATGCAAGAGAGTATACAAAATCAAGTTCAGCAAGCTACTATACAGATAAGAAATAAACTACAAGAAGAGGCATCTCAAGTAGAAAATAAAATTATATCTGAAAAAGAATTTAATGTGCTGATAGAAAGTGAGGAGTTTAAAAAGAATATAGTAGATACAGTTAGATTTCATGAAAATGTAATACGTCAAACTGTTGTAGTAGGAGATAAAACATTATCAGAAAACTATTTACCTATTAAAGAATACCCTATAGTTCCTATTCATTACAAATGGACAGGCACACCTTTCCCAATGTCAGCAGTATCGCCACTTATTGGAAAGCAAAGAGAATTAAATAAAGCTCATCAGCTAATGGTACACAATGCATCTCTAGGTAGTAGTTTAAGATGGATGTATGAAGAAGGTTCTATTGATACAGACTACTGGGAAAAGTTTGCATCAGCTCCTGGAGCTTTACTGCCGAAACGACCAGGGTTCCAAGCACCTACACCTGTACAACCCTTTGCACTTAATAATGCATTTTTTACATTAACGCAAGCTGGTAAGAATGATATGGAATATTTAGCAGGCGTATATAGTTCTATGATGGGCGATACAAGGAGCACACAAGATATGCCTTACAAAGGTATGCTAGCTATGGATGAATATGGAACTAGAAGAATTAAATACTGGTTAAAAAATTCTGTAGAACCTGCATTACAACAAATTGGTGAAATAGTACAAGAGTATTCACAAGCTGTATATACAGCATATAAAGTATTTAGAATTGTAGAACCAAATAACGAACCAAAAGAAATAGAAATAAATGTACCTATATATAATAATTTTGGTGAAGCTATTAAAAAATGGAGAGATTACGCAGCATCTAAGTTTGATGTAAGAATAATTGCTGGGTCTACATTGCCTATAAATAGATGGGCATACTTAGAAGAATTGAAACAATTGATGCGTATGGGTGTTATAGATGATGTTGCAGTACTTGCTGAAACTGATATAAGAAATAAAGAAAGTATTGTTAAACGTAAATCATTGTATGCGCAGCTACAAAGTAAAATTAATCAGCTTGAAAGTGCTATGAGTGATAAAGAGGGTACAATAGAAACCTTAGAAAGACAATTAGTACAAGCTGGTATTAGAAATAAAGTTATGAAAGGTGCAGTAGAGGTTAATAAGAAAACTGAAAAAGTAAAATCAAACATTGAAAAAGAAATGAATTTACAACGTGCACAAAGCAGACTATCACAAGAGAAAGAACGTTTAGAAACAAATTCTAAAATAAATGAAACAATTATGGATTTGCAACGAAATAAAGAAGAACGACAAAAAGAGTTGGATGAATCATAACAAACGTTGTAAATTAAAAATTGTAAACAAGGAGAATAAGTATGAATGAAGATAATGCTCGACAAGGTAACTCTACAATAGGAATGGAATCAGATAGTTTCGATGCAATTGCTAATGTAGACTCCCAAGAGGAAAACTTCTTTGAGACTCTAGAACGTAATGTTAATGGAGTCATAGCTGATGATGTAGTACAGGAAACTCCACAAGTGGACCCCAATACACTACAAAATCAAAATCAGGTATCAAGTGATGCTCAAAGTAATGGTGTTCAAGGCGAGCTTGAACAAGTGAAGAAGAGATACAGCGATTCCAGTCGTGAAGCACAAAAAATGAAAGCCCAGCTTGATGAGCTGAAACCTTTTATCCCTGTGTTGAATGCGATGAAACAAGATAGCGGATTGGTAGACCACATGAAAACCTATTTAGAAAATGGTGGTAATGTGCCTACAAACGTCAAAGAACAGTTGAAGCTAAAAGAAGACTTTGTGTTTGATGCAGATGATATGGTTAATGACCCAAAATCAGATTCTGCACAAGTATTCAATTCAATGGTGTCCAACGTAGTAAATACGAAAGCTAAAGAAATTTTAGGTGAACAAGAAGCAAAAGCTGCTCAAGCAAGAAAAAGCTTAGAGTATCAAAATCAAGCTAAAAAGTTTATTGAAGAAAGAGGAATGAATGAAGAAGAGTTCCAAGATTTCATCAAACAAGCTAAAGCTAAAATGCAAGGTGCTCTATCTTTAGATGACATGTATCACTTATTAAATCGAGACCAAGTAAATACAAGAGTTGCGGCAAGTACCAAAGAAGATATGCTAAAACAAATGAAAGGCGTTCGTAATATGCCTACCAGTCAAGCTAATGTCAACAATGCTAGTGAAGGTAAAAAAGATGATAACGATAGAATGTTTGACTCTTTATTAAACTTTGAATCTGGCGTTGATAATTTGTTTGGCTAATCTCAACATTTGTAAATGAGATAGCCCTTTATAAAAACCTAATAACCTATAAGGAGGTTACTCATGGCTAGTAGTAGCTCAAAAGACTTCTTTCAAACAAGTGGTTTGGGTGGTAGTCCTATAGCTGGTATAGGTCCTGTATCCACATCAGACATAGCAACAAATGCTAGTGGTGCTGATTTACGTAGAAGATTTAACTTCGGAGACAGAGTATCTGAACTATCTATAGCACAAGACCCATTCTTTAGATTTGTAAGTCAAGTCGCAAAAAAACCAACGGATGACCCAACATTTAAGTTTACTGAAAAAAGACATTCTTTTCATAAAAGATATGCCTACCCTTCAGCATTTAGTGCAGACAATGCAACATATCAAGAAGGATTGAATGCAACTAATCCTAGTTCTGTATATGATGGATTTAACACAGCAGGAAGTACAGTATATGTTAAAATGGTATCCGATTACAAAAGTGATGGAAACATTCAAAATATATTTGGAAATACAACTAACGAAATTGTTCTAGGTTCAGAAGGCACACAGCCTAAATTTTTCCTACAAGACCAATTAGTTAAGATTCCATTTTCCGATTCAGCAGCAGGCTCTGAAAAATCTTATGCAGTAATTAAGATTGATTCAGTTACCTATCAAGATGAATCTACAAATCCTCCAACAGCTCATGGCGAAGGTGAAGCAGCGATACTTAAAGGTAAGGTTGTAAAAGCTAAAACATCTGGCGATACCTTTTTTGCTGGACCTTTAGGTGTAAGCGTTCCAGCTGGAAAGTCTGTTGCGGCAACTTCAATTGCTGGTGCAGATACTGGTCTTGGACTAGAAGCATCTAGATGTTATGTTGTTGGAACTGCTCATGGTGAAGGTACTGGATATCCTGAAACATGGAAAGACCAGCCTTACAGCCAATCATATGGATTAACTCAAATCTTTAAAACTTCATGTGCAATGACTAATACTGCACGTGCTACTGTTCTAAAGTATGAGCCAGATGAGTGGGCAAGAACATGGAAGGATAAATTAATTGAACACAAATATGATATTGAGCAATCTTTACTATTTGGTTCTCAAGCAACTGTTGATAGTGTAAACTATACACAAGGTGCTGTTGATTATATTCTTAACTTTGGTAATCAATTCACTATGGATTTATCATCTAAAACAGCTGATGATTTCCTAGATGATATGTCTAACTATTTAGACCCACGTTATAATAATGGAATGTCTACAATGTTTTTTGTAAGCACTCCTGTATATAACTGGATGCATAAAATGGGTGGATACTTCAAAAACAACGTAGAAATTTCTACTAACTTCCGTGCAGACTTTGCAATGGTAGAAAAGAAGAAGATTCTTGGTGTTGATGTTAGCACATTTGCTACACCTTATGGTGATATGAATGTTGCTAGAAATATTCACTTAGATGGTTCTGAAGTTAAAATGCTAGGTATTAATATGAAATACTGTGCATATAGACCACTAGTTGGTAATGGTGTAAACAGAGATACATCTGTGTATGTTGGTGTCCAAACTCTCGAAAACTCTGGTATTGATAGAAGAGTGGACTTAATCTTAACTGAAGCTGGCATGGAGTGGTGTTGTCCTGAAACTCATGCTGTCTGGAAATAAGGAGGCTTATTATGGGAATACCTAGTTACGGACAAAATCAAAATGGTAATATGCTAGAACAGTTATCAAATGCTTTGGAAGGTTCAAAAGCATGGGATGCTGGTAGCATTGCTGATGGCGATGAAGAAGCTTTAGAAATAACAGTAGCAGGAGCAGCTCTTGGAGACTTTGTTTTAGCTAGTCTTAGTATAGATGTAGCAGACTTAGCATTATCAGGAGCAGTTACAGCAGCAGATACAGTTACATTAGTATTGTCAAACAATACTGGTGCAGGTGTTAATCTAGGTGCAGCAACTGCCTACTGCTTAGTTCTTAAAAAAGCGTAAGGAGGAATTATGGCTGGAAAATATTTTTTCGCAAATAATCCTTCTGGTAGAGTATTAGCAGGGTCAGCAACTGTTGACTTTGCTAATATTACAGATGGCAATGAAGCTGCTTCAGATATTACTGTAACAGGTGCCGCTTTAGGCGATATTGTTATGGTAAGTCACAGTTTAGATGTACTTGATTTACAGCTAACTGCTGATGTTACTTCAGCTAATACTGTTACAGTTGTAGCAAGTAGTAGTGGCGATGCAGTTGATTTAGGCTCTGGTACTGTTAGAGTCTTAGTTATACCATCAGGCGCAGTAGACGATATCATAGCAGATATGGTATAAATGAATAAAATGGTGCCCCTTTCGACTGGATTCTCTCTTGTCGAAGGGGGTTACCGACTCAATAAATATGACATATAAAGAATATATATTATCAAAAACATCATTGAAGATACAGCCTACGTCAGTACCTAATGATTCTGATTTAAAACATTTTATCACATTAGGTGTAAGAGAAGTTATATCAAACTCTATTAGATTAAATCCACAAACTGCAACATTATTTGAGTCAGTAAGTGATGAATTAAATATAAATGGATTTAAAGTTGATAGCGGTATAGTATATAAAGTTGTTAGAGAGGATACAGGTGGTAAAAATGAAGTTGCTACAACATCACCTTTACAAAGATATCGTATTTGCACTCAAGTAGATTCTGCTTTTGAAGGAGAAGTTCAAGATAAAGATAGTTTATATTATAGAGATGAACAGTTTCCTGGATATATACTAACTCAAGATAACAAAGTATTTGTTTATCCTGAGCCAACATCAACACAAAACTATAAAGTATATTATTTAAATTTTCCTGAATATGATAATAATGGGAGCATACTAAGTGGCTCAACAGACTTAGATACTACTGGTATTCAAAACTTTCCAAAATCATACACACCACATCTAGTAATGCACGGTGCTATAGAATGCATGAAAAAATATTATCATCATATACTTTATGAGCTTGAAGATGTAGAATTAGGAACTGCATATTTAAATACAATAAGAATAATGGATAGAGACTATGAACAAATGTTTATAGATAGACAGTTATTGCAAGCACAACAAAGGCAACAAGATAGAAGAAGGAGAAGGCGTGAAAATTAAAGAATTAATGGAAAGAATTGGTACTACAGATGTTGCAAGAGTAGCTGCATATATAGAAGATGCGTATGAAGAATTAAACATTGATTTTGAAACACATACTAAAGTTCAGCGAATGAACATAACACAAGATAAAAGATTTTATAATCTACCGCAAGATTTAGTAAGAATATTAGAAGTTCGTGTAAAGAACCATTTAACAAGTAAAGATGAGTATAGAAGGGTGCCAAGGCTATTGAATAAACCTTATACTCCAGACTCGGATAACGTATGAGTACAAATGTAAAAGATTATGGATTTTATATAGAAGGACAAAAGTTAGCTATTGTAGAAAGAGATACAGCTTTTGATAATGATGTAAATAGCAAAGACTATGGACCAGGTACACATAGAAATCAATGGAAAAGTCCTTTGAGTTCTGTTACAGATGGACTTGAAATTTTATACACATATGTGCCTACTTACAATATATTAGATATAAATGATGTAAGTGTAACTATTGACAGTTATTATTCGGTAGGTGGTGTTTTAGCATTGTCTGATTCAGGTGGTACGAACTACACATCTCTTACATCTCCATCTGGTAGTGCATTAACTGATGGAGACTATATACTTTTAGAAAATGCTGGAGAATGGAGTGGTTTGCATCAAATTGCTACATCTGTAGGTTTAACAGCAGGAACTATAGTTACTACTACAACATTTTATAATGGTCCAAATTCTAGTAATAAGTTAAGTTTTGATTCAAGTCCTTCATTATATTATAACATACAGCTTTTAAGAAGAAGTTCTGAAATAGCAAAACAAGAGATACTTGTGCCAAGGTATTTAGAAAAAGCTATTATAGCATACGTAAAAGCAAAGTTTGCAGAAGATGCAGGTGAGTTTCAACAAAAAGAATACTTTATGAGAGAATATAGAATTATAGTAGAAAAACATGATGGGTCTTTGAAACCTGGTGCTAAGATAATGGGTACACCTGGACCTTTCGCAATAAGATAATACATTCACGGTCTTGCCAAAGACCTTCAAGTATAACTCAAAGGAGGATAAACTATGGCTAAAACAAATCTAAGAAACTTTACAGTTCAAGAAAAACTCAACAAAATGGATTTAGATGTTATTACTGTAACTACTGAAAGTAATGTTGATGTAGATGCTTCAGGTGAAATAGCAATAAAACCATTAGAAATACCTAATGCAGTTGCAGTACCTGGAGGCACAGCATTATTGCAAACATGTTTAGTTTATAATCCAACTGGTAATGACCAACCATTAGATATATACATAAGCGATACAAATCAAGGCTTTACAAATACTAATGTAGGAGGAAGTGAAACTATTGCATCGGCTAATTTAGATGCTAGAGGTACAACTGCTACAATCTTAAATGGTGTTCAAGCAATATTTAATTCTGGAACAGGCAATGCTGTCGGTACTGGGGATACAATTTCTTTTGTAAGCTCTATTGGAGCTCCAGTTAAAGCAGCGGCAGGCTCAACAAGTTTGTTTTTATGGGCTGTTGCAAGCACTACAGCTACATCTCCTGGTTCCGTTAATTTTACTATTAAACTTGGATTGGTAAAAGATTAATGTTTTTAAAAGATAAACTTATAAAAGGTGGACTTAAACTTAATACTAATTTTGTTATTGATGAAGATGAGTCAGCAGCAAAACCTCCAAGAAGAATAGGATTTGATTCAATTCAATATTTTGGTGCTGGCAAATCATCTATTGAGTTTGATGGTACAGATTCTATAATAGAAGGAACTCAAAATCATTTTAAGTTTGGGACATCTGACTTTTCTATTTCATGTTGGTTTTATATAGCAGCAAATAATCCAGGAGCAATTTCTTTTCTTCCAGCAAGTGGTACGCAAATAAGTGTGCTATCTAAATATAAAGATGCCAATAACTATTGGGGCTTAGAAGTAGGTGTTGCAGAATTAACAGGAGTATATAATGGTGGAATTACTCTTTTAAATTGGCATAGTAAAATTGGAGGAACAGACCACGCTGGAGGACAATTGTATGCAGTAGGAAGTGGGCAGTTGACTGTTGGCTGGCATCATTTAGTTGTAACGCATGATAGAAGTGATTCTAGTGCTGGCATGAAAGGTTATATAGATGGTGGCACAACATTAGCTAGTGGTGGACTTATAGCTGCTCAGTCTGGTGGTGCTTCTGATTTAGATGTAGATGGATTAGCAACTATAGGTTTAAATGTAGGTGCAAATAGTGGTACTGCAACAAATAGAAGAACTAGTAATGGTGGTCAAATAGCTGATTTAAGAAGCTATGATAGAGTATTAACATTAGATGAAATAAAAAATTTAAGAAAAAAATCATTTCACGAAGGTGCAAAAGCAGCTGGTTTAAATAAAAATCTTGTAGACCATATAACATTTGGTGATAGAGATGATAAAATTATAGGAAAAGAACTTGATAATATAAAAAAAGATACAATATCAATACATGGTTTCCGAAGCACAGCTAAAAAACAAAAAGAATTTGGTGTTCATAGAAAACAAGCTAGAAGATTAGAGCTTGTAAGCAATCAAAAATTTGATACTGATTTAAGTGGATGGACTCAAACTGGTAGCAACTGGACACAAAGTAGCGGGAAAGCTGTATGTTCTACAACGCTTAAAAGTTTACTTCTTGATGGGATAACAACTAAAATAGGTCATTCATATTTTTTTACATTTGATGTTGCTCAAGAAAGCGGTTCATCAGGTTATTTGCAAGCTATTGTTGGTTCTACAACAGGAAGTCTTGTAACTAGTTTGCCAGCTACAGTTTCACAATCTATAAGAGCATCAAGTAATAATTTGACTATAGGTGTAAAAAGTTTAATATTAGTCAGTAGTACTGTATCTATAGATAATATATCTATACAAGAAGTTGCTACAACTGATTTTATACCTAAAAATTTTGCAAGTACAGCTTTTAAAAAACATAGGCTAAAAGGAGGTATACTTGAGTAGTTTAACATTTTATATTGTAAATAAAGATGATTTGACTTATGAGCAAGTTTTGAACTCTATGGCACAAAATGAAACATATATGAGAAAAAGTTTAGATGAATCTAAAGTATTAATTAAAACAGAAAATAGTTCAGCATCATGCTATTCTGGTTTGACACCATATACTCATGAAGAAATACTTGTAGAGCTAGATGGAACAGATTGGAAAGACGCTGCTCCAGAAACTTTTCCAGGGACATAAATGAAAAATTTAATTAAGTCAGTAAAATTATCAGAAGGTTTTAGAAGTAAAGTTTATAAATGTACAGAAGGATATGATACTATAGGCTATGGATTTGCTATCAAAGATTTAGTAATGGATGAAGATATAGCTGAAATAATATTAGAAAGAAAACTTAAATCTTTAGTATCTAGAGTAAATAAAAAGTTTCCTTTTGTAGAAGATTTGCCTGAATCAATTCAAGAAGTAGTATATGAAATGTGTTTTCAAATGGGATTGTCAGGTTTTAGCAAGTTTAAAAAAACAATACAACTGTTACGATTAGGTGACTATGAAGCAAGTAGTGTAGAAATGCTTGATAGTCGTTGGGCAAAACAAACACCGAATCGTGCAAAACGTTTATCAGATATAGTAAAAAATGGCTAAAAGAAACTTTGATATTAATAAATATAGAGAAGAAGTAATTACAACATTAGCTGTTTTAAAAGCTGATAATCGAAACATGAAAGAAACTCTAGTAGAATTACGTACTATGTTAAAAGAACAGAATGGTAGAGTGCGTAAGAATGAAAGCTCTATTAGTTGGATACAGGGTATCATAACATTAGGCTTTACAGTTTTTACTGGGTTTATTACATGGTTGTTTAACAAATAGGAGAGTATATGCCAAAAAGCAATGATGGCGTTATAAAAAGAGCTATCGTTACTCCTGATAAGCATTTTCCTCTACATGATAAGAAAGCTATCAATGTAGTGTGCAAAGCGATAGAATTAGTAAAGCCTGATGTCTATATAGACTTAGGAGATACAGGAGAGTGGGAACATTTTAGTACACATTTTTGGAAAGGCAGAAATGCCAAACCAATGGAAGATTTAATACCTTTACTTGATAGTGATGTACATGAAGTAAACAAAGGTATGGATATGATAGATAATGTATTGGACAAAATCGGCTGTTCTGAGAGACATTTTGTTCAAGGTAACCATGAGGTATGGTTAGACAAGTTTGTGACCAGATACCCCTATTTATCGCATTATACGACCTATGAGGCTTTAAAACTAAAGCAGCGAGGGTACAAATATCATCCGTATAACAGAAAAAAATGTTTGAAGATTGGTAAGTTAAATTTTACGCATGGTAAGTATACAACTAAATATCATTCGTATAAACATCTAGACCACTATTGTGAGAATGTAATGTATGGACATACACATGACCTACAAAGACATACAAGAACAGTAGCAGGCGGCACTATAAGTGGATGGAGTATGGGCTGTTTGAAAGATATAGAAAAAGATGAAGATTGGTTAGGAGGTAGATTAACTAACTGGAATCACGGTTTTGCTATCATTGATTGGTTTAAAGGTGGTAACTTTATAGTAAACGTTGTTGAGATAATAAAAGGTAAGACAACAGTTTGGGGTAAATTAATAGATGGAGCAAAGTAAATGGGGACGTTGTATTATTAGTGATAGCTGTATGGCTAGGTTTCTTTCTAGAAGAATACGAAAGCAAAAATACTTGTCCTAGTTATTGCTTGATAGAACACGAGCATATAAATGATATTGACAAAAACATTAAAGAATCAGATACTAAAGATAGTTAAAGAGTATGCATTAGGCAATACTGATGTTATGGACTTTACAAAATTGAAACGTGAAGTTAGAAATCAAAGTATCAGAATATCAAGAGTAGAGAGGCAAATAAAAGATGAGAAAGAAAAAAACAACTCGTAAGAAAAAAAGTACAGTTAATAAAGCTGGTAATTATACCAAGCCTACTATGCGTAAAAGACTATTTAACAAAATAAAAGCAGGCTCTAAAGGTGGAAGACCTGGACAATGGTCAGCTCGTAAAGCACAAATGTTAGCAAGACAATACAAAGCTAAAGGTGGTGGATATAAATAATGTCTTTAAAAAAATCACAACGTTCTCTAAAAAGATGGACACAACAAAAGTGGGATTATGTTAGCAAGGGTGATAAGAAAAAACCTAAAAGTAAACGTGGTCGATACTTGCCTAAGTCTGTAAGAGATAGTTTGACTCCATCACAAAAAGCCTCTGAAAATAGAAGAAAAAGAGCTGCAAGTAAAAAAGGTAAGCAAAGAGCTAAATATTCTAAAGCAGTACGCAAGAAAATGAGAGGTACATATGGCTAAGAAAAGAGACCCAAGACTTAAAAGAGCAGGAGTATCAGGCTATAATAAGCCTAAAAGAACGCCTAATCATAAAACAAAGTCACATATAGTTGTAGCTAAAGTTGGAGATAAAATTAAAACAATTAGATTTGGACAGCAGGGAGTTAGAGGAGCAGGTAAAAATCCTAAAACAAAAAAAGGCAAAGCTAGAAGAAAGTCTTATTACGCTAGACATAATGCGCAGGATGCAAAACCTTCAAAACTCTCAGCTAGATATTGGTCACATAAAGTAAAATGGTAAAATAAAGGAGATAGATATGCCAGGACATGCAATGAAAAAGAAAGGAATGAAGAAAAAAGGTATGAAAAAAGGAATGATGAAAAAAGGGCCTATGAAGAAAAAAATGGCGAAGAAAGGTAAAAAGAAAATGTCAAGAAAGAAAATAGGCTATAGTTACTAAACAAGGAGATATAATGGAAGCATTAAAAAGTATAGCAAAAGTAATATGGAAAGCTCTAATTACATTACTACCAGCAGGATGGAAAAAACAGCTTATAGTAGTCTTATGTGAATGGGCTGTAAAATCCACTAAAACTAAACTAGATGATAAACTTTGGGCTAAAATAAAAGATAAGCTATAATGCCTAAAAGTATTCTTAATATCGACAGATTCGAAGGAGGTATTAACAGTAACTCTGACCCTAAAGACATTACGGATTCTGAAGTAGCAAATGCAGTTGATGCTAAATTTAGTAAGATAGGACAAATAACTGTTCCTGGATTAGCAGAAAATGTACAAGATATCCAGTCTTTAGGGGACTCAGGTGTTGTATCTGGTTATGGACTAAGTACTTTCCAATCTACACATTCTTTATCTGAAGCAGAGACAGGAACAACCTTTACAGGTACATTGCAACAAAATGGTACAAATGGTTTAGAGCCTTTTTTTACAATAAAATGTACAAATTTTCATGGACATCCTATAGCTCATCCAGACCGTTCTGATTCATATAATAATGCAGTTAATAACAATGTTATTGCAGATGGCTATCAACAAGGTAAAGACCCTCAAGCAGCTATGGAAAATTATGGTTTTCGTATTCATATAGGAAGTGACCCATATGGCACGCCTGATATAACATATCCTTCTAGCAGCTTATCAAGTGGTTCTACTACTGTTGATGTTACAGATGCATTAGGTATTGTAAATACAGTTGAATATAATATTATTGCACCAGCAGATGGTAATAAATATATACAAATGTTGCCACAATCTCCTTCATATTTAAACAGTAATCCAGAATCAAATCAAGTTTCTGATATTCTTGAAAAAACAAAAAAATATTTCTTTACTGAAAATATGGATGATGGTACTCTTAAATGGGATGATAGGCCTGGTCTACTTGGCAGTAATCCTGAACCGTCTTCTCAATTTTATGATACTTATGTAAATGGCACAGGAACTGGTTTAAGTTTTGTATCACCTCAAAGTAACATGCTATTAACTTTAGCTGCTATTATGGACCAAGACCCAGATACAACTGTATTGCTTAGTGGTGACGCAACAGCTGGTTCAGGAATACAAAATCATTATGAATCACTAACTATATTTATAAATCCAAATAAATTTAGTGGAGACTTTACGCCTAGTAATAAATATATATGGATAGAATATAAAGATTATGCAGATTCAAATTTGATTACAGACCCAAATAATTCATATACAAATGTTAACTCAATCGTAAAAGGACCAGGATTTGGAAGTAAAGACTATAATTTTTTAAACATACCACAAAAATTTGATATAAATTCACCAGCTTATAATAATACAACGATAGGTCCTGCTGCTTATCAAATACAAACTAATTTAACTAATAATAATGCAGTTACTAATTTATGCTCTGAAGGATATAATTTTAGAAATATAAATGGTAATTATGTTCCAATAAGAACTTTAAGTTTTAAGTCTGCAAGAAGAGTTCTACCAGGTTTAGATTCTCAAGCATTTCAATATAAAGCAGCTTTATCTGCATCAGATGGTAGTGACAATGCGATAACTGGAGAAACATATAAGATAGATATATCTGGGCCTACAGTTGATACTACATTTACAGCATCTCAAGTTTATGCAGCTACAGGAAATGACCAGCTTACTGAGATTATAGATTCTTTAGATACACAAATAAATGCTACATATCATGGGGATATAATTGATACAGGAGATTTTTCATCTGGTACTGATTGGAGTCCAGCTACTGGGTGGACAATTGGAAGTGGTCTAGCTACATGCGATGGAACTAATGGTGCTACATTAACACAAGATTTGAGTACTGAATTAAATTGGGCAGCTAATGCTTATTATAAACTTACATTTACAATATCAGCTTACACATCAGGAAATTTATTAGTTCATTTAGATACAAACACACAAGGCGCTAGATTTTTTCTTACAGCAGGAACACATGTAGTTTTTTTAAAAACACCATCATCTTTATCTAGCAATCTAATTACATTTACATCTAACAATTTTATAGGAAGTATTGATAATGTATCTTTATTGCCAGCTAATGCAGGTGTACCAGGAATCACAACAACTCAAACAGATAGTGGCAAATCATTAGTATTGGCTACTGAAGCAACTGGCTCGCATTTTGATTATCAAGTTACTCCGTCTATACAAAGAGCTGTTGATTATGTGCATAAACAAATATCTGATGAAGGTATTGCATTGGTAAATGATACAAGCGATTTAAAACTTTGCAGCCTAACAGATGGTAACTGGTTGGATATTTTTAATAACAATAACGCACATCAAACTATTACAGCTATAGCAAATAATAGTAGTTTACCACAACTTACTATAACTGGACACGGATATGTAACAAATGATTTAGTTGTAGTAAAAGGAACAACAGATTATGATGGCTTAGAAAAAATTACTAAAATAGATGATAATAATTTTACATTATCTAGGGCATATGTTTCTAATACATTTCAATCAGATGCATGCGTAACCAAATTTGAAGTTACAGCTGCAAATGATAAAGATACGCTTATTTGGCCCAATAGTGGTGCTCTAACGCAATTTTATACTCATGCTAATACATTACGTATATCTGATACAAACTTTGATAATACGTTAAATAATCCATCTACAATAGAATATATAAGCAAAACATTGTTTAATCAAGCAGGAACAACATTGCCTGTACTTATAGAAGGATGGTTTGTAAAGAATCAACATAGAAAGTTTACTGATTATCCTACAGACTTAATTAATTCAGATTGGACTGCTAATGTTAACAATGCAGATTCAAATCCTGGTAAATTTTACATAAATGCTACTACTCAAGCAGCAGGTAGTTTAACAGCATGGAATAAAACTATTAAACTATATGTTACAGCTGTATTTGATGATGGTACAGAAACTATACCTAGCTTTAATAATACTCAAGGACTTAATTTTTATGATGGAAGTGGTTATACATTAACAATTAGTTCATCTCAGGTTTTAAGATTAAGTGTTGCTGTTGAAGCAATAAATAGTGATGGATATTATGCATTTGATGAAAGAATTAAAGGACTTAGAATTTATCACTCACGTGCAGATGAATCTCATAATGCTATATATGAAGTAGCATTTATAGATTTTAAAGATGGCTTAGTAAGAGGTGATGGTGAAGGTACAGTAGCATGGGGACCACAAGGTAGTACTGCTTCAAGCTATGCAGCTCAAGCAATAGAAATAGATTTTGGAGAATTTAAAGGCAATACTTTTGAATTTAATGCTGGCTATCCTGCTGAAGATACTATAATACCACAAGTAAAATGGAAGACAGCTGTAACTGTTGGAAATATAGCAGTAGTAGGAAATGTAAATTATGATGATGGTAATGGAGCTCGTAACTATCCTGGTAGATTATTATTATCGCAACCAGCTAAAAGAGATACATTTATATTACCTGATGGCATTTTAGTTTTTGGTAATGAAGATGAAGATATTATTAGACTTGAAACATATGCAGATAGAATATTACAGTATAAGAAAAATAGATTAGATGTAATTAATGTAACTAATTTGACAGCACCATTTTTAGAAGAAGAGTATAGATGGAAAGGTGTAACGCATCATAATCATGTAGTATGGACTACAGAAGGCGTTATATGGGCTAATGAATATTCTGTATATTTATTTGACGGTAGAAATATTACAGACCTTTTATATATAAAAAAGGGAACATTATCTGAAACAAGTAGTATAAGTCAGTCAGATTGGTCTGCATTCTTTTCAGATACATCAGTTGTTATGTACGATGCATCAGAAAATCAAATTATAATTAAAAGGTCAACAGTAGGTAGTTCTAATTTAAATAATGGTGACATTTATATGTATGACTTAGACAAAGGCGGATGGTCTTTTGGTAAGGGCAGATTTATAACTAAGTCAGCTACTAATCAGGCTGTGCAAACAAATGCTATAACTACATCTGATGGTTCTTTATATATGCTTAATTCAGAAAATTTATCTACTACAGCAGGATTATCAAATTGGGGTAGAATCTCAGAAGGTGGATATCCTACAATTAAAAAGAGTACTGTATAATGCCACAATCAACAGCAACATATAAATGGAATAATAGCCTTAATTATACTGATAATTTTTTGATAGAGACTAAATATTATGATTTTGGCTCAACATCAATTAAAAAGAATATATATAAATTGTCTGTATCTTTAGGTATTCCTATTCAAGATTCTGGAATATCTTTTGGAACATTGCCATCTTTAACTGTCTTTTATAGAACAACAACTGATGGATTGTATCAGTTTTATGGAAACATAGAATTAAATACAGTTACAGATTTAATTACCTTGTCAAGTGTTGTTCAAACGGTAAACATAGAAAATAAATTAAATGGTATATTTGGTATTCAGTTTAAACTAACTGGTTCGATGCCACAAGATATTATTATAAATGATTTGTCTATTGAATACAGAATCTTGAGGAGAAAGAGAATTGGCAATAAGGGATAGAGAATTTACAAGATTAGAAGGTTTAAAAAATCAACGAATTACTGTTGAAAATAATTTGCCATCTAGAACAGAAGGACAAAACGGAGATATTAGCATTAGAAGCGTTAAAAACAAAGGTATATTTCTTTTTGTCAAAGTAAATAATACATGGCATTCTACTAAATTAGAAAAAGGTTTGGACGAAACTTAATATTTATAGGAAAGAAACGTACACTATTATTATATTTAAATGATATACTGGAGCAAAAATGGCTAAATTAAATTATAGAGCAAGAGACAGATACGGTAGAGGGGTTGGTCAAATTGGACCTACATCGAAAGATATGTTAGAAGATTTTCAAAGAGATATGCAAAATCGTGCTACTAGTATAGGAGATATAATTAACATAGCATCAACAATAATATCAGGAGTCAATCTAGCACAAACTGTAAAAGAATCTGGATTTAAAGAAGCATTAAAAGAACAGTTTAGTTCTACTATTGAATTTGATGGAAAACCACTTGAAATAAGTGTTGAAGATGTTTATAAAGAAGTTGATAGAAAAGGTATTAAATCTTTATTGCCTGACTTTAGAGATTTTGATGAAAGGTTTAAAATAAATGAAGAACTATTAGAAGAGTTAGAAAAGAACCCTGAACTTTTTAAAAAATTAACAAGTGGTACACAAGCTGCTGTTGCAACAGCTCAAGACACTACTAAAGAAAGTATTTTGCAGTCATTACAAAATATAGCTAATGAAACTTTAACTAAACAATTAAAAGAAACAAATCCAAATTATTTTGGACCTTTAAAAGAACTAATAGGTCCTAAGATGGAAGAAGATGCATATAATCCATTTCCTTTTAATATTTTTAATGAATATCCAGAAGGTTCTTTTAATTTAGAGGCACTTGAGGATTTAAGTTAATGCGTAATAAAATTATTACAAATCATACAGAGCTTACAAATGCAATGAAATTGTACGATAAAAGGTATAGCTATAAGTCTACACCTAATACAAAAAATAAATCGCCACAACTGCAATATTTGGCCTCAAAAGGCTATCATGTGGTTGACTTTGATAATGGATGGATACATTTTACAGTTACTGATACTTTACAGCTAGTAATACATTCTATATATGCTGAAAAAGATTATGAAAATAAATTCAAATATGTATACAATTTAGCTAAGCATTTAAAATGTAAGGGTATAGTATTTGAAACAGAAAGAAATCCAAAAGTGTGGATGCGTATGATTGATAGAGTAGCTAAAAAATTAAATAATAAAAGTAAAACACAAATAAGGTCTTACACACTTAATGTAGCCTTAGACTAGGAGTCTATATGTTAGATTATAAACACATATCAATAAATCCTTATGCTTTAAATAGATATTCTGAAGGAAGCGATTTAGGCAATCTTTTTGGAGTAGGGGATAAAGTTGGAGCATTTGGAGCAGCAGCTGGTGATGAAAAAAGAAAACTTAATATAGAAAAACAAGAATTAAGAGAAAGTTTAAATCAATTAGTATTTGATGAACAATCAGGAAAGTTTATACTACCAGATATATTAGAAGATAGAGAATTACTTCAAAAACAAAAAGAACAATCAGTACTTGCAGCTCAATCTGAAATTGGAAAAGCTCAAAGATTGGCAGAAGAACAATTATACAAAAGTGGCGCAGAGTTTAGTGGAAGAACAGCAAGACTTCTAGCAGATGCAGGTGAACAATTTCAAAGGTCATCTGATATAGCTGATGCAACTTATGAAAGTGAATTTGGTAAATTGCAAGATAGGTCAATAGCTGTTTTAGATGAAATACAAGAAAAAATTATAGACGTAGCTCAACAAGCTAGTCAAACTGGTAGAGCAGGAACTAAAACTAGATATGAATATAAAAGTGATATGTATGATATAGATGGTATGGAAATACAATATTCAGACCTTTTAGATAATTTATATCAATATGACTATATGACAGGCCAAGGTATAGAAGATGAGGAGATGATTTAGTGTCTGATGAATTAATAATGAAATCTTTAAAGTATTTATTTGATATTGCAGAAAAATCTATTAGTGCAGATTTGGCTAAGTATCAAGTAGATAAAAATGCTGAAACTCAAAAAATTCTACAACGTAATAAGTTTAAAAATCAACAAACCTTAAATGAATTGGAATTTGAGTATGCTATTCTTCAAGAAGACTATAATCAAAGTAAATCACAATTACAAAGTAGTTTCGAACAAAATGAAGCTATGGGTGATATAAATTTAAATTATATTAATGAAATCGGAGAAAGCATTTTTGGAACTGAAGATGGTGCGCAATTAGTTGCAGATTTAGGTGAAAGCACATTAGATGCTCTTACAACTTCATTAGCAGAAACAGATAGCCAAAAAAATAGAATAGAACGATATAAAGAAGCTATTGCTAATAATAAAAGAAATAAGAGAGTTCTTGACAAATCATTAAAAGATAGACAAAAATTTGCAGAAGCTGGAATGAAAGTAGGTATGCAAGAAGATATTAATCTAGCTAACGCATTAAATAGTTTTTCAGAAAGTGACCTAGAGGCAAAGTTTATAAAAGAATATGTAGATGTAGTTGAAATGGAAGAAGGTGAGTTTACACCTATATGGAATGCTAGATTTCAAGCTTATCTCAAAGGAGCTAACATAGGTAAAAAAGAAAGATTAGATATATTAAAAAAGAGCAATGAATGGCTAAAAGCATTGTCTGAACAAGAAAAATACTTAAGAGAGATATCAGGCGAAACTAAGTTTTCAGAATTAAAAGAAACTGGCGAATCAGGATTTAACGACTTTATAGAAAGCTATACTGATTTATTAAGTGGTAATCTTAAAACTTTTTCAGGTACTTATCCATTTAGTGCTGAACAAAAAGTACTTAGAGGTATTGACGCATTTAATAGAGGTGCTTTTGAATTAAAAAACTTTACAGGTAAAAATTTTGAAGATGCTACATTTAGACAAGGAATAAAAGATAAGTTAATAAATATTATAACTGCACAACTTAATGCTCCTGGATTAATATCAGATAATGATTTTAAAGAAGAAATACAAGGCTTATTAGATGCTCCAAATGACTATAATATGGAAAGATTGCTTGAAATATTTCATGTCCCTACTAACGATTCAGAAATTATTAAAAGTATAAATATTGATTCGTTTGCAAAAAATAATCCTAAAGCAAAAGAAGCACTTTTGAAAGCAGGGATAGATATTCCTGATACTATTAAACAAAAAACATTTATTTTTAAAAATGGCGAACGATTTAAAATTAAAAATGCTATGAGACCTTTGCATTTCTTTAGTACTGAAAATACTATTCCTAATATACAAACTAGTTATGAATCTACAGCTGATGTAATAGATTCTCGTGTAAATAGTGCTGATATAAATGCTATTAATACTGCTATGGATTTATACTATCAACTTTATAGTTTAGACAAGTTATACTCTGCACTAGATAAAGTTAAAAAAGTATCTAATGATGAACTTTTTAATATGGCTCAATTTGGCGATAAAAAAGTATCTGCAAGAGATGCTGCAATCTTATCGATAGGTTTTGCTCATTCAGCTGATTTAGATGGCGTTCCAGAAAATTCATTTGTACATAGTGCTATTAAAGATATTGAAGATATACTTATGCAATTTAATGTAATAGATAATAATAAAATATTAAGCGGTGTTATAAATAATGATGAAAGTAATGAATTGCAAGCATTAAGTGCAGAAGAAATTGTAAATTACTCTCTTTCTAATGTTGAAAATACAATGAATGCAGATACAACAAATATAGATTTGATAAATAGCAATCTTGATTTAAAAAACTTACTTTTAAATACTGAATAATGTTTAGAATAATACCTCCTACTGTACCTACAGATATTACTGCTCAAAAACTTATACAGGATAAAGAGCAACAAAATAAAGATAATGAAATATTAGAAAGTTTATCAGATGGAAACTTAGACTCTGCTATTGAAAAATATGGTTTTGAAGAACCAGATGTTACACTTTTAAGACTTGCACCAGAAAGAAAATTGCAAGAAATAATTGTAGAACAAGCACGCAATTATAGCGATATTAATAAATTACCAAAAAGCAGTTTATTTGACCCATTTGAAAAACCTATAACTCAGGAAGGCATAGATTCTATTAAAAATTTATATGACCCTGAAGCTTTAAGAAAAGATATAGGCAAATCACCAGAACAATTAGTTTTAGAGTATGATTATGGTGTAAAAGCATTAGAGGAAGCAAAAAGAAGATACCCAAATGATAGTAGATTAAAAATTCCAGGAGTTACAATAGATGTAAAAACTGGACAATTAGTATTACCTTCATATTCAGAAAGCGATATATTTGCAATAGCTGAAGCTCAAGACTATTTTAATCAACCAGATATTTTAAGAATAAAAGAAAATGATAAAACTAGATACAGAAATTTAGTATTAGAAAAATATGGAGAGTTGCTAGCTCCAAAATATACACCTGGTCCAGAGTTTAGAAAATCATTTGCAAGTTTTTTTGAAAACGCTAATGTAGTTGGTTTTTCATTAGGAACATTTGATTTATTAATAAAAGGTCTTGATAATGTAGCTTATTTATTAAAAGGAAAACCTGAAAGATATAGATTTGTTGGAAGTGGTGAGCATGATGATAAAAACATATACAGCAAAATAAATCCATTTAAACAAGCATTGATTGTTCCAGGAATTTACAATAGACAAATACAAAAACAAGCAGCTATAGAAGAAAATTTAAAAAGACAGACTGACCCAGCATATAATGCAAGAGCTGAGTGGATTGAAAGCACACCATTTTGGAGCAATTTTTATAAATTAGGTAGTGGCGTTCTAAGACGTGGTGTTGGAGATATAGCTCCAAGTTTATTAACAAGTTTTGGTACAGCAAGTACTGTATTTAAAGGCTCTAAAGCTCTAGGTTTTGCTGATGATGCGGCAGCTAAGTATGCAAGAAGAGCTACTTATACTACTACTAGTTTATTAGAAGGTGGCGGTTATACAAGTGCTGCTTTGTCAGAGTTAATGACGGATAAAGCTGTTAGCAATCAAGTGTATTTAAGCAATGTAAATAAATATATGGATGAACTTCTTGATGAATTTGTAGTAGTAAATGCTCTATCAGAAGGAAAAAGCTTAGCTTACAAAGATAAACAAAATGAAGTTGATTTAGCAAATAAAAAGATGATTTCAAAAAAAGATTACGAAGAAAAAGTTTTGAACTATGCTAAAGAAAATTTCTATATAAGAAATAATGTTAGATATGAAAAGGGAATGTCTGCTGAAGATGCATTAGATGCTGTTATGATGGGTTCACTTGCCTATTCACAAATAGCTGCTGTAATAGAAAATGCTGCTACTTTTAAAATAGGTGCATTATTTGATAATAAATGGGGCAAAGCTGCTATCCAAAATAGTTTCTTTCGAAATACAGTTAATAATGTAAAAAGACAATTTTCAAGAATACCTAAAGGCAATACACCTAAAGTATTGAAGATGAGTGATAATGTTTTCTTAAACACATTAAAAGCAGCTGGAATAGAAGGAACAGAAGAAGTGATGCAAGAATTATCACAAACTGTTATAGCAGGTGGTATTCCAGGATTACGATATAAAGAAGACATAGATATTAATGCTAATCAACTACTAGATTCATTTGCACTAGGTTCATTAGGTGGAACAATATTTTCAGCTGTTAATTTTCCAAAACAATTAGGTGAATCTATTTATGATAGAAGAGTAGCTAGAAACTTTTTAGAAAATCCTCCTGAAGATGTAAAGTTTTCAGCAGCTAAAATACCAGAAGGACCTAACAAAGGTAAGTTTGGTATATATATGAATGTAAACGGAATTGTACAGCAATTAGACCCAGATATATCAACATTGGTAGATGAAGATGCGCCTTTTATATTTAATAAATTTAGAGATGCTAATAAAGCTAGAAGAAAAGCAGAAACAGCTTACATTAACGAAGTATCTGCTAGATTAGCTAAAGAGTTGCCTGAGTTAAAAGGTGCTGTTGTTAGTAAAATAAAACGTAATGAAGATGGTGAATTAACTTATGACATAGAAAAAAATGGACAAGTTATAAAAACTTTTACCATGGAAAAAAATCAGACTCGTAAACAATTTTCTAATCAATATAACAAAATAAAAGATATAAATACAATAGTTAATGACTATGCAGAAGAATCTACAGGTGAGCTACCGACTCTTCAAGATGATGTTGTTGATGAAAAACAGTTATCTGAAAATAAACAGAAAAAGTTAGTATTTGTTAAATCGTTTATGAATCAACAATTAAATGAAGATGAGCAAAAAATAGAAGAAACATTAGAAGAACAAAACGCATTCAATCCTAGCACTTTACAAAGAAACTTTTTAGCTGCTGTTAGCGATAAAGATGTTGTTGCTAATTTAGATATAAATCCTGAAGATATTGTAAGAAGATTAGATTCTCAGTTTGGTCCTGAAGTAGCTGCTCAAGCTGAAACATTTTTAAGGCCTCCTGCTGAACCAGATATAACTCCAGAAGAAGGTCCAGAAATAACTCCAGAAGAAACACCTGTATCTTCTCCTGTTAGCAAAGATGTAGAATTTTACAGTATTGCAAATTTACCAAATAGAACAGTTGAAGAACTTCAAGAAGTTTTAGATACTGTTGATGAAAATTTTCCAAAGCAAATAGACGGTGAGCCAACTGGTGCACAAATACTTATGATAAAAAACGCTGCTAGGAAACTACTTGAAAGAAAAAGACAGCAGCCTATTGATTTTACAACAAAAGCAAATGAAAATAAACAGAAGATTAAAAGAACTATAGATAATGTTATTAATAGAGCAGCCTCTAAAATTAATATAATAGATGGCAAGCCTCTTAAGATTAATTATATAGACGACAAGGGACAAAAATTTAAAGGTGAATATGACGGTCAGTCAAGAACTATTACAATAAACTTAGCATACGCTGATTCAACAACAGCATTTCATGAGATAATGCATCCTTTTGTAGAAAGTTTGTTTGTAAATAATAGAGAAGCATTTGATAGACTATTTGACCAACTTATAGAAACTCCATTAGGACAAGAAACAGCATCTGATATTATTGAAAAGTTTGCAGGCATTGATGAAACTAGCCCACTATTTAAAGTAGAACTAGTAGTAGAGTCTATTGCTAGGTCTGCTGATATGAAGACTAAAGCACAGAAAGCAGAAAATAAGGGCTTTCTTGGTATCGTAAAGCGCATATTAAATTTATTACGTAGTTTCCTATTCCCTAATGCTAAAATAGGCACATACAACGTTCCAGCAGATATTACCGTAGACAAAATAGCTACCATGCTTGCAAAACAAGATGGCAAAGATTCAATAATTGTTGAAGATTTAGTAAAAACAGAAGAAGGTATTTATCAACTTGTAGGAAATTTTGCAAGAAAACAACCTGTCGATGAAATAAATGAAGATACTGGTGATTTTGTATTTAACAAGAATGCTAGGAATACATCTAAAGTATTTTTTGAACAGGCTTGGAAAGAAGTAATTAAGGTAAATAAAGATAAAGGATTAAAAGCTAGTCCTCATGATTTTAGAGTAGCAGTACGTAATGCTTTAGGCACAGATAATGCTATAACTATATACTTTGAAGACTGGTATGCTAATAAATTTGCTAATGAAAAAGATGTAAAATATAGGTCACAGTTTAATCAAGTTAATAATGAAAACAATCTAGTTCCTGATACAGTAAATGATTATTTTATGGATAATGAAATACGTGAAGGTTTAGATAGTGTGATTGAAGAACATAACTCAAATGAAAAAACTGTAGGTGTTAATGAGCAAGTATTTATGGGAGCTCTTGGCATTAGACTTAATAAAACAAGACTTAAAATATTAAGAAGAAAAGCAAGACAATCTATTAACTTTGATGAATTTACTAATAATGTAATACCGCAATTTGTAGGAGCAAGAGATTTTTCTGCATTATCACCTTATCAGCAATCTTATACATTAAAATTTTATAATAGAGTAAATAGTTACGTTTTACAAAACTTATCTGAAGGCAAGAATAATGAACGTAATAATTATTATTATGTAATGGAGCAACTTGAAAGTGACGAATTTTTGCCATCTTATATGAAAGGAAAAGCTGCTCTTAAATTGCAACTTAAAGATGGAATAAATATTGAAACTGGCAATCAAAATGCTTTATATGATAAAAACTATTTATTTGAAACTATACCAGGAAATAAACTTGTATTTGAATGGATAGCTGCAAATGATTATTTAACACAAATGATTCCTGATGACCCAACTCAAGAACCTTATGTATCTAAAATGAGTATATTCAAGAATCCTTTTTTTAAAGCAGAAAACTTAAATCAATTAATACAAACATTAAAAGCAAATGATAAAGCTTTGGCATTCATGAGGGGCGAATCAGGCAAAATAGCAATTGTCCCCATTACATCTAGGCATAAAGAAATAGTTCAAAGAAATTTAGCTGGATATATACAAAAAGAAAAATCAGACGGATTTATTCCAATAGGCGATGACAATATAGAACTACAGTTTCAAACAGCAAGTGATATAGCTGTACATGAAGCAATGAAGAAAGTGTGGCCTATGTATCTATTTGATAATAAAGGTGCTGCTAATACTATAAAAAGAGTTAAGATACCGTTTACTCCAGTTACAACATCTAAAGATATGCCTGATTATAACGTTAAAATTATGGAGAATGATAATCCTCAAAAAGTTTTATCATTTGTATTTGAAGGTCAAGAGCCAGTATTAGCAAATAAATCAATTGAAGGACTTGGACCTAAATATATAGCAGATGGGAGTACTTTTATGTCTGCAAACATGAGAGATAAACTTGTAGACTTTGGAGGGGCTAGCTCTAATTATTATAAAGGGCAGTCTATTGGGCATAATAAGAATGTTTTATATCACGTAGATGGCATGAATACATTTATGGGTAAACATGAAATGCAAATAATTGAACCTAATATGGAAGTATGGTACAATAAGGGTCAGGCGAATGAACAGTTGATAGCAAAAGTTGATAATAACGGTAATATTTTTGATGCAGATGGCACAGAAATAGATGTGTTAATGACTCCAGACGAAGCAAAAGTTTCAGATGGTTATGCTTTTGATACTGTTCATTCTTTGCCTGGTAAGTCTATAGGCTTTATTAAATATACAAATAGAGCATCAGAAACTGCTGTTCATGGTACACAATGGTATAACTTTGTAGAGGACAAAAATTTATTACAATTATATAAAGACAATATACATAAAAAAATGATGCAGGAGTTTGCAGCTTTAAATAACTTATCTTTAGATAGTCCAAATAAAACAGCTGCACAAAAATTAGAAGAGTTCTTTGTTGATAAACTAGGTACAAATGATACTGATGGATTTAGACCAACAGTAGTTGAACATGCAAGATTAAAAGCAGGTATACATCCTACTCAAGAACCTCAATTAAATACACTATTACAAACAAAGTTAGTCTCTAAAATTATACGTAGTGGAAATCAAGATGGAACACGCAATACTATAGGAGCTAATTTACGAGGTGATTTAGACCCTAATGAAATAGCTTTGTCAACAGGTTCTGCTAAATATGTATATCAAGCATATGCTAATCAAAACGGAATGTCTTTAGCTCAAGCACAAAACGTACCTCTAGAAGTTATAAATACATGGCTAGCTAATAACGAAGTTAATACTATGACAACTAGATATCCTGTACCTCATATTGGAGCAGCTATATTGACTCGTGTAAAAAGATTGCATGAAAGACAAGGTATTATTGAAATGAATCCATTTGATGTATATGCAAGACTTGAAGGTGACCAAGATGGTGATGAAGTACAAATAGAATTTTTACAGTCTAAAGAACAAGAAAGTGCTATTAAAGAAGCTTTGAATAATTTAGATGTACAAGCTATTAACTTAAAGAAATATACTGAAGGTCAGCCTAAAAAAGTATTTACCAATGTCAATGATAGAAATGAAACGTTAATTAATTTATATTTTGGTGCTAGAGCAATTGGGCAAATGGCTAACTTGACAACAGTTTATGGACAGTTAAAAACTGTGCTTAAAAGTTTAACAATAGATGGTACAGATTTACGATTAAGAAAATTAGATGAACCTATATTCTTTGCTCCTGAAGGTAAAAATATAGCTTATAAAGATTTTTTAAGATACTATATGCAAGCAGCTCTTGATAACGCTGAGTTTAATTTACTTCCTGAATGGAACTATAATATACAAAATATGTATGTAACTATGTTTGTTAAAGAAAATGGAGAAGAAATATTAGATAAAGCTCAAAGAAAAAGAATTTATAACTCAATGAAATCTTTGATAGATATGCACAAAACTCCAGGAAGAATAAAAGCAGGATTTAGTTATCAAGGAGATTTAGGAAAATTTAGATATCAAGACACTTTAGATTTATCAAGAGATTATAGAAACTATACATTAAATAGAATAGGTTGGCTTGAAGATACAATACTTGAAAGTCAAGATAATCCAAATATGGGAACTATAAATAAAGTTTTATTTGCAGATACAGACCCAGATTATGTTGAATCACCATGGGAGCTAGCTGTTACAGCTCCTATTATTGCAGCAGAAGAACATATATCTAAATATGGTAGAGTTGGTTATGTAGATGATAACGTGTTTAATGCAAATCCTATAGTTCATGATAACTTACATTTAATGTCTACAAAAAATTTATCTAATGAAGCAGCAAATATATTAGATGATGCTTATAATCAAGACTTAGAAAACAACTTAGTAGGTAATAAATCTAGAAAACAATTTTTAATGGAAGAAAAAAGAAAAGGATTATTGTATAATCAAGGAATGTCATCTAAGTGGATATCTTTATGGAAACGTACTAAGCAAGTAGGACATCAAACTATAGATAGAAATGATGCATTTATAGAATTTAAAGAAACGTATGATGCTGAATTTAAAAAGTTGTCCAAGTCTGCTAGAACAATAGCTACCTTAAAATATCTTCAGGGATTTTTAGGATATGTTGAAACAATAGGTCAGCAAACAGCCAATGAAATGAAAGCATTTAAAGTAAGGAAGATTTTACCTCCTGCTAGTAAAAGTTCTATTGAAATACAAACATTAGATGAAACTGTATTGCAAAGATATTTTGAAATATATAATCAGTTAGGATTAAATCCAGAAAAAAGAAGTCTAACAGCAATGGTTAAAAGTGATGTAACTTATCAAACATTCGATGAATTAATTATGAGGGATTGTTGATGGCAACTTTATGCGATACAAGACAACAAATAGTTTTAGGACTTAAAGAAATAAAAAGAGAAGTAAGTGCTAATGTAGATAGCTTAGATAAGCAGATTGTTATTGAAAAACAATATATTCAGAAACTAGATGAGTATATTGAAAAGAATTTTCCTAATCTTGAAGAAGGTGATGTACTAACACAAGACTTTAGCAAATTGCTTAAAAAAGTATTTCCTGGAAATAGCAAGATACAAACAGCTATTGCTTTAAAATCTTTACTTTTAACAAATAATTCTTGGGCTAAAATGGCAGAAGAACATTTACTTTACAATATGCCAACAGGATACAAGCCTAAAAGAGGTATTATAGATATAGCAGAATTACCTGAAGCATCTCTTAATGTTCTATATAAATTAGTAAGGTCTCAAGCTATGTCAGATGCCCTTGGTTTTGGTAAAGGTATTTATGGCAAATTAGTTGTTAGTCATGCAACTCCTCGTTCAGTAGCTACAAAAGACCCTACAGGAGCTTATTTTGAAACTAGTCAGAATACTATTAACTACCCTAGAAACGTATCTATTAGAATTAATGATTTTTTGCAATCACCTATACAAAGAAAATCTAAACTTAATTATGGATGGAAAGATATTATACAAGAAATAGATAACTCTATAGACAAATTACTTAAATCAGACTATCCTAAAATGATAAAAGGCAATATAAAATTAGAACCTAAAGCAGATTTACGTAGACGTCTTATTAGATTTTTTATACTTAATATGAAAGGAGATGCACGTAATCAAACAATAATTAGACTGCACAAAGATGGACAGTATTATGAAATAGCATCAACATATAGAGCTAGCGGTTTTTACCATGATATATCTGATGAAGATGCAAGACTTGGTAAAGTAGGAAAAGAACCAATCTTTATAAATGATGGATACGTACCTTTAGAAGAATTTCAAGGTGGTAAATTTTTTATAGATTTTAAAGCAATAGGTAAAAGAGGAGTAAAATTACAACAAGAAATAATAAAACAACAAAAAAGATTTAGACCATTAGATGATGAACTATTTGAATATCAAGATAAAGAATGGAATGATTCTGTAAAAAGGATTATAAAAGCAATCAACTATACCTTTAAATTATCACCTCAAGAATTTAACTATGCTATAGATATGATAGAAGGAAAGAAAGGATTTCTTCCTAAGGGTCAAGATAGAGCAGCATATGAAGACAATATAAGAGTAAAGCTCCGACCTAATATGGAAATATTTAAAATGCTATCTGAGGTTATGTCTAAGACTGCTGTATTTACAGATTACTGGGATGCACCTAATCAAAAGAAAAGTAATCACTTTCCTGCATCTTATCATCCTGTTAGATTACCAGATATATATAAAAAACTTACAAATAGTTTGAAATCAAAAATTCAAGACTATGAAATATTACTAGAACAAGCTATTGAAAGCAACGATGAAGCACAACAAAGAGTGCTTGCAAAAGAAATACAAACTCTACAAAATCAAATTAAACGATATAATGTAATGTCAGCTGAACTCAGAGGTATGACTCTTGATGTTGTTGCAGGTGCTGAATCTTCTGAAGGTGAACTAATACCTTCAATACAAATACAAAAGTTTGCAAAAAGAGTTACTAACTCTATACCTCCGTTAAATATGAGAGCAACAGATGATGCTTATTATCATGCATTAAAAAGTATAATGGGTGCTATAGAAAGAAATAATATGCTTGCAGGCTTAGTATTTAACTTAGGAAGAAAAGGTATGACTCCTAATATAGCAAAAGAAATGATTAATAATTATAAAGTTCCATTTGGTTTTAATAATATACAATCAGGCATGGGTCCTTTTAATACAAGCAATGAAGCAATAACTGGTAAATTAAATAAAATTCCTTTTGTAAACATATCTCCTAGAAAGTTTGATTCTGCTACAAGAGCTCTGTCAGGATATATGAGTGCTCAGTTATTAGGAGGACTACCAACTGCAATACAAAACATAACTGCTGTTATTCAAAATATGCATGACCAAGGTTCAAAGCTTACAGTTAGTGCAATTACTGAATACTTAAGTAAAGATGAAGGAAATTCATGGGAAGATTTAATACAGCGTAGTGGAGTTACAAACTTTAGAGACTTATTTAGTAAAGCACTAACCAATGATTTTATAGATGACTCTATAGAACTAAATACACATAAAAAAATTATGGCAGCTGTAATTAAGTACTTAGGATATCGTAAGTTTTTAGGTATTCAATATAAAACAAATAACGTTACTAATGATAAAGCATATGAAGAATTTGAAAAAGATATAAATAAAATTCTTGATGAATCTCCTGCGTATGTAGCTAAATATGAAAATCCAATAGATGTACCTACAGCTGAAGAAGCAAAAGCTACGATAAAAGAAATACGTCGTAAACAAAGAAGAAACATTGTTGCAAAGCTTATTAATTTTTCAATATCAAGAGAAGTAGATTATGTCCCTTATGTTGGGAACAATGTATTTACTAAATTATTTAGACAAGGAGTTTTGCCTAAATTAAGTATAATTGGAAAAGCTATGGAAAAAGTTCCTTTTGCTTCTATGGCTAAAGGAGAACAAGCAATACGTACAGTATCTTTTATTTTAGGAATACGAAAAGCGCAAGAAGCAGGTATATTGAATCCAGGCAGTCCAAAAGATTTTTTAGCAGGAGGCGAGAACTTTCATCAGTATGACCTTGCAATAGAAATAGGTACATTATTTTCAAGGATGGCTAACTTTGGGTTAACACCACAAGAAGCACCACAAAGTTTTTATTCTTCAGCAGGTAATTTTATTCAAAAGTTTAGAATATGGGGTGTACAAAAATATGCATCAGATTATAATACTTTAAAAAATGGATTTATGAGTACATTGAAAAAAGCAGAAACTGATTTATTAACTGAAAAAAATAAAACAACAAGACAAAGATTAAAACAAGGCATAATATATTTAAAGTTATTTACACGTGCATTAAGTCAAGGTGGTTTAGCAAATGTACCTCTTCCTGGTTTTGGATTAAAATTACCAAAATTAAGAGAAAAAAATCCTGATTTAGCTAAGTCATATTCATTTTTTAGACTGCAATCAGTTTTAGTTCCATTTTTTGAATTAGTTATGTTCAATCAATTTCTTGTACCTGGAGCAAGATATGCTATATCTAGGATAAGGCCAATATCTCCCCTTGCAGGTATGAGGTCTGATTTAATGGCTCATTTATTTATATTACCTAAAGTTGCAATTATGATTTGGTTGTTTATGGATGATGAGGATGAAGCAGAGCAAGCTTGGGCTGATGCTATTTATTCAGCATTTAGAAATAGCAACTTTGGTATGCCAGTAATTACTCTGTCAGAATTTATATTTTCAATGACAACTGGATATACTATTAAATATGGTAATCTTAAACAAATAGATGCAGATAAAAGAAACTTTGATGACACTATTGTAGGTCAAGCTTTACAATTATCTATACCAGGCAAACCATTACTTGACTTAACTTTATATGAAGGAATTAAACAGGTTAAAGCTCCAGCTGAATTAAATCGTTATTTAGATTTACAGTTCTTTAAAGATTAAGCAGTTACTTTCACTCTATAGTTAAAACCTTTTTGAACAGCAAGAAAAACAGCCATAGCATCTTTAGGTGTAAGCTCCTCAAAGCTATCTATATCTTTAAATAAATCTTCAAGCATATTATTCCTTAGGTTCATAATTTTAAAGCCTAATTCTGTAGCTATTTTCTTATGTTTTAATCCATATGCTTTCATTTATTCTCTCCTATAAGTTCTATAAAGTTATCTAATTCAATGGTGAGGTAGGTTTTACTTCGGTTTCTTTTGAAGACAACTACTGGTGCTCTGTCTTCGCAGTTAGTTTCTGATTGTTCAATAGCTTGCCAAATGTTTAATCGTTCTACATTCTTACATTCAAAGCTATATCGTATTTTCTTTTTGGCGGCAGGAGAAAGTTTTATATCTTCTCCACTTTCTCCCATGATTGCCACCTTCACATCATCAGGTTCAAGTGAAGGAAAGGCTGATAAGAGAGTATCTCTAACGTGGTTTTGGAGTCTCCTCCCCTTGCTTTTTTTTGACGATGTTTTCATTAAACGCCTCCTAATTTAATTATAATCCCAATCTATCACAAGCCTTTTGTATTTTAGGTAAGGTTTCTAAAACTTTAGATAAACTAGATTCTATATTACGTATACTACTTTCTAGATTTTCTACTCTTATTGTTAGTTCGTGTAGCTCTAGATTTTTTGATTCTTTGACCACACTTTTTGCAGGTTGTTTCTTCTTTGCTTTTTCTACCATGTTGCATCTCCTTGTTTAATCTTTCTAATATTATAGGTATTCTATCTTTCAAATCTTTCATTGTCATCCTCCTGATGAGTAACTATATTATCTCATATGTCATTATATCCACATTTAGGACAAACAAAATTACAGATTCTTGGTATGGGTTCTTTACATGCAAAGCATTGACCATACTTAGTTAGTTGATAACGTTTAAGATTTATTTCCGCTTTTATCGATTTTTTTGTCTTCGTTGTACTTATCTTTGAAACTTTTAAAGTCATCTGTATCGTCCTTGAATTTTAGATATTTTTCAAATTCAGCAGACATAGCATCTAAAAACATATGTAATGTAAGTAGTCGTTGCTCTAACTGTAGAATCATTTTAAACATATCTTTACTTGTTGGTTTTGGTTGATTTCTTTTCACTTGATTCTCCGATGTTTAATGTTTTTATTATCTTACCATTCATATATCTTTCAACTTTTGTTATTGTGCCTTTACTACAGTAATGATACCATGAACCGTGTTTAAAATCATTTAGCTTTATACCTTTAGTTTTTAAAACACCATTCTTATGATATTTATTTACAAAAGTAGTATCATTATTAGTTACGTTAAAAGATGTGACTGATGCGAATGTTATACTTAATAATAAAATATACTTCATTGTTCTCTCCTTGTAACGAGATTTGGGGGGTTTTAAGGCCCCCCAATCTCTTTTCGACGTTTTTTCTTCTAACTTACGTAACTCATCATTCCATCGACGAAGTACGTATTATGATTGAACGTTGCCATTGTAGGTTTCTTATCATGCCAGATAATATCGGTACCTGCATTTAAGAAATCCCAACAGCTTCCTCCTACATAATTTTCTAGATATCTATCTACTATTTTACCCCATAGAGTGACTGGTATATCATTGAGTTTTTCTTGTCTTAGTTTAGACATTGTAGCTACTCCAAAACCAGTTTCATCTAAACGTGTTAGTTTTCTAGCCATTGCTTTTACACTATCGCCAGAGTTTGCTATTATATCAGAAACATTTGTTATCTCATCATAATAGTTAGCAGACTTTTTATCATGTTTAAATCTGTATGTATGAAAGAAATGCTTACTTAGCATTCCATTCGTGCACAGTAATCTAACCATAAATAATCTAAAAGACAAGGCTGTACTTCCATCATAACTATTCCAAAAGGAAATACCAAGACCCACGTCATCACCTACCTTTACAGCTTCTGTTTCTGATTTACAAATATAACTATCCATAAAACGTTTACCATCCCAAAATCTTTTGAGAGGCTCCCATTCAAAGCCAGTATCATTCATAATATCATCAGCCATATCTTTTACTTCTGAGTTGTTTACTAGTAGATAATTATCAGTTACATTACCTACTTCTTTCCAATCAAGCGCATCTTTCTTTTTATTTAAATCATATGTTTGAACTGAGTATGCATTTGATTGTACACCACCATAAAATAGTGGAACTTTTCTTACTTGTGCGAACGGATTCATTATAACCCCCTTACGTATGGTTTCTTTATTATATCACAGCCTGGAATTTTCTTTCCATCTTTCATATCATTTAGTATTTTTTCCCTGTCAAGCTTTTCTGTTACTACCTGTTTGAAATACTCTTTGGGTATTTTACTTTCGTCTATGATTTCTAATGTTGCTCTTTCAACTATCTTTATAGGATTAAAATCACTATAAGATGGTACACTATCAGCAGTATCTCTTGCATCTATTACAAGTTGTTTTACTCTACGTCTTGTGTACTTAAGTTTCTTAACAGCATCAACAACCTTAGCTTTGTAGTCTTCAGCCATTTCTATCTTTTTATTTAAGCTTTCATAAAAGAAATGTACGCCATCTTCTTTACGTGCCATTTCCCAATACAGCTCACCAAGCCTTTCATCTATTTCTTGCTCGGTAAGTGTAAAGCTGTCTTTGGTAAAAGATATTTCATTAGCTATTTCAATGAACGTTCTTTTCTTATCAGCCATTATGTACTCCTTCTTTCTTTTCTATTTTGACTCCATTAGGTTTCAGTATAACATTTAGACTTTCTTTTTCTCTGTTAGCTTCAGTCTTTAAGAATATGTTTTGTATGACACCTTTTTCATTCTTTACTGTTTTTAGTGATAATAATTTAGATGCATTGTATGCAATACGAAATGAACCACGAGCTGATGCGATGTTCATACCTTCGCCAAAAGCTTGTTTAGTAATCTCACTTACAGCAATTACAACTAGATTATTCTTTATAGCTAGTTCAGTAAGGGCACCAGCTACTTCTTCCATCTTCATATTAAGGTCTTTATGTTTTGATAACATCAAACCCATATGGTCTACCACAACTATTTCAGGTTTCTTTGGTAGCATATCGATGCGTCTTTCTAGCTCTACAGGATAACAGGATGCAAAGTCAACAGTAAGCCATGAGAAATCATCACTCATT
>VTLG01009322.1_pt1 | contig 43610 bp, 55 predicted proteins | sample 4694571 | NCBI WGS metagenome assembly VTLG01 (sample SAMN12604809, study PRJNA352737) | marine metagenome | biome: ENVO:00000447; feature: ENVO:00000209|ENVO:00000569|ENVO:01000036; material: ENVO:00002151; isolation source: viral sequences binned using virsorter ...
ATGAGACTATGTGGATTCACTGACAAGGGGTTTACAAGGTCGCGGTTTGGTTCTATAATTAGTACATACACAACACAAGGACGCTATGAGAGGTTATGATGAGATCATTGATACCTATGACAAGGACACAATGGAGGAAATTGCTAATCACGGCTGTGCAAGTGGTGTGTGCTTCAAACACATATATTATGGTGATACCGTCCGCTTCTATGATAAGCATGAGGACGAGATCCTTGACTACTTCAGAGATAATTATGATACAGACTTCCTAGTTACTCTATTTAAGCAGTCTGACGGGATTTTAAACTACTATAAGAACTATGTAACTTGGGCATACATTGAAGCAATCAGCTTTAACATAGTCGAAGATGAATCTCTCTTACAGCCTGCTTAGGGCTGTACAAGGGACTCACAAACCCTTTATTCACCTATTGTTATTAATTATGAATAAGAAGTATGGAGTTGTTGGTATCAGTAAGGTTGAAAATGCTCAACTTGGCTTAATACTTAAATGGCTCAATGGAGTTGAGTATAACAACTTAACTGTTGATGGTGCTAAGGTTATTCAATATCCTGAAGCATTAGAAAAACTTATATCAAGGTACAAGTAATGACACTTAGAGCATATTATTTACTTGCTGATCCTGAAGCAACTGATGAGAATCAACATATAGCTCAATGTGCATTAGATCTTGAGCAATCTACTAGTTTAGAATGTGTAGATTATATGTATATTGAAGATGAATTCTTTGATAAAGTTCACATAGCCTATTAATTACAACGTTCACCTATTCACCATGTTACAACAAGAAACAACCGTTGAGTATACATTCAACAAACCATTCATGCACTATTGTCAAGAACACGAGTGTCTTAGAGTATGTGATAATACAGGAGATAGTATCCTATTGAATGGACTTAAGGAAGAAGTTGTTGATGACTTCATTGAAATGTATAATAAGTATGTAAAGAGATCACATCTTACAGTAGTACCAGATGAAGACGCATGAAGGTACATAAACACACACGTGCTCCTAAATCAGGACGGTTAATAACTTGTCCTGAATGTCAGCACCATTCCAGGGTTTGGAACTTTCATTGGGTTGCTTTAACTTGTATTTATTGTAAAGAATCTATTGACAAATATGATTGGGAGATATATGATGAACATACCGAATTGGATGCACCATTCCAAGAAAGAACAGAAAAGAACATTGAAACCTCAGGCATTGCGAGCAGCAAAACAAAGGGTTAAAGTTCTTAAATTAAAATTAAAGTTTAAATCACAATCACGGTCGCCACTATGAAAGAAGACTTACTTAGAGCATTAACAGCTCATGCCCATGGAGAAATGACTTACCATAAGGCTAATGTTAATGTATACTTAAACAATCCTGTAGGCATTGGAGAACATCCTGATATTATGGGAGCTATTACAACTGAACTACATGAGGTAGCAAGATGGCAAGATGTTCTTGATATACTAGAAGATTATCGCAAATGAAACACCCAATCACTTTACAACTAGAAGCTGATGATGTAGAATACCTACTATCATTTCTAGATGAAGAACCACAGGATAGCAGGGAAAACCGCATCCGTGAAGAAATCCTATTGCAAACCTACGAATGAAGTACTTAGTAACTATGGCAAGCGGTCGTACATTTGTCTTGAAATCAGGATATGATGTTTACGAAGCTGCGTATGATGCCTATGATGAAGCGTGTCTACACGATGATTACCTAACAAACGTTGAACCTATTGATGATGTCTAAGAAAAAGTATTTTCCTAACAACTATGATAGAATTGCTAGTTGTCCTGCCGAATGGTTTGAGCCATTAACTTTTGAAGATTTCATGGATTGGCGTGTTGGAGGCTGGAAATTACCATCTTCTGTTAATTGTATTATTCGTGAACAAAACGACAAGACAGGGAAGGTGAAAGAGTATGTCTATCAACGACAATCTGCTGCTGTTAAAAAGGTAGATAGTATTCTTAAAAAGAAAGAGAGTACATTTACCTTGGCAGATCACGATACTGTCCATCACTTATATTTAAAACCTTATGACGAACCCTACGATGAAGGAGAAGAGGACTATGAAGGACGAAGTACGTACTACTGAAGATATTTATTCTTATGCTAAACAAGCACTAGACTTGTTAGAAATGAGAAGAGTACAAGGTTACATTAATGATAGTAACTACAACGAATGTAAACAACTATTAACTGAGCAGGTTAATGATGAATTGTCAACCTACTATCTCACAGATTGATGAACAAATTAATTTAGAAAGAGAAGCAATTAACCAAGGACTAAAACGCTTACAAGATCAGACTATTAAATTAGAGAATCAAAGTTATGCGTCTGCTTCTATATATGGTATTGCATCTATTGAGACTCTATTACCTTTACTTATAAAGAGAATAGATGATACAAATAATAAGATTCATGAGAGACATTATGGACATCTATTTAAAGACATCCATGAATATCTAGCATTAATAGATTCACAATCAAGCGCGGTTATTGCATGTAAACTTGCATTTGATAAGATCTTTTCTTATAAACAAGGAAGTAATGTAGCAGTTAATGTATGTGAAAGCATAGGACATGCTATAGAACAAGAGTGTCAAATGAGACATTATGAGAGAAATGCTCCTGGATTATTAAGTAAACTAAAGGAAAGTTACTGGCATACTTCATGTGGTACTCAACAGAAGTTCGCAGTAATAAGGACGCTCATGAATCGTTATGACGTCAAGCAATGGACACCTTGGGGAAGACAGTTACGTGTTAAACTAGGCGGATGGTTGCTTGAATGTATAATGGAATCTAGTGGATGGTTCCATAAACAAACGATTAGAGAAGGTCGTAAGACCGTAGTCTATGTCGTTCCTACTCCCGAGTTTATGGACATCAAGGATGAAGTAATGGCTAATGCAGAGCTATTCTCACCATTATGTTGGCCTATGCTTATACCACCTAGAGATTGGAGTAATGAAAATGCTGGTGGTTATATGTTAAATGAAGTCATGCTTGGACATGATCTCGTGAGACGCGGCAAGGGCGCACGTATACAGGGAGAAATACCACTTGCCTTTTTGAACAAGATTCAGAAGGTTGCTTATACACTTAATCCATTCACTGTAAGTGTAGCTGAGATACTGCAAGACAAAGGTATCAGTGTGGGTAAATTCCTCCCGATTATTCAATATGATCTACCACCTAAACCTGTAGATATAGCAGAGAATAAAGATTCTCGTAAAGCTTATAGAAGGTCAGCGGCAGAAGTAATGAATAAGAGAGCTGCAGAGTTCAAGAGATCCTGCCGCACAAGAATGACAATGGAAACTGTTCAAAAGTTTAAAGATCGTGACCGCTTTTATGTACCTTGGAGCTTTGATTATCGTGGACGGGCTTACCCGATTCCTGCATTTCTTACTCCACAAGATACAGATTTTGGAAAATCACTTATTGTCTCAGCTGACTCAACCTACATTACCAAGTCAGGAGAAAAGTGGTTAGCCTTTCAAGTTGCGACGACATATGGTTTAGATAAATCAACTATGTCTGAACGATTGGACTGGGTAATGAACAATATACCGTTGATTACCAGAGTAGCCGAAGATCCTATAGGGAACATTGGTGACTGGGAGGCAGCGGATGAACCGTGGCAATTTTTAGCTGCGTGTGAGGAGTACTATTCGGTAGTAACTAAACGTTTAAGAGAACACACAAGGTTATTTGTTGCCACGGATGCAACATGCAGTGGGCTTCAGATCCTTGCTTTATTAGCGAGAGACCGAAAGACAGCACAACTCGTCAATGTGTTGCCTTCTGAACGCCCACAAGACGCATATAAGGTCGTAGCTGAACGTGCTAGACCTGACATTCCAATTTCGCTACATGGTGTTTGGGATAGGAAGTGTGTGAAACGCACCGTCATGACTATCCCTTACAACGCTAAACCTTATTCTAATCGTTCCTATATTAGGGATGCATTAAAAGAAAAGGGTGTCGAAATTGAGAAAGAAGATCTCACAATCACGGTCAAGGCTGTTAGAGATGCTATGCACTCTGTAGTTCCTGGGCCGATGTCGGTTATGAGATGGATTGAAGATGAGGTATCTAAGATAATCCGTAATGGAGGTACACAATTAGAATGGGTTACACCATCTGGTTTTGTAGTTACTCAACGGATAATGAAGAAGAAAATAACTAGATTAAAGCTACAGTTATTAGGTCGTTGTGACATCTCTGTGGCTAGCGATAGCAATGAAATAGATTTAAACAGACATAAAGCTGCTACTGCACCCAATCTTATACATTCATTAGATGCTAGTTTACTTCATCTCAGTATACAAAAATTTAATCATCCTATAGCTTTGATTCATGACAGCGTTCTCACACGAGCTGTTGACATGGATGAGTTATCGGTTATAATAAGGGAAACGTATCTGCAAATAGCAGAACGTGATTACCTGAATGACTTTGCTGCACAAATTGGAGCAGAGAGTAAACCACCGATCATTGGCGATTTAAAGCCAGAGACGGTTATTGATTCAACTTATTTTTTCTGTTAATGTACACATCATTATTTGATAGCTTCTTCGCACCTACACGTGTGATTGTTGTCTCTGAAGAGAGATTACAAGCTGCTGAGCGTGAAGCTAAAATGCAACGATTAAAGGAAGTAGATGAAAGACTTACTTCACTTAGAGAGTACCGCCAAACATTAGCTAAGGAGTTAGCTCCAGCTAAGGAGGAGGTAAAAGAGGATGAGTAATAAAAATACTGTCCATGTAACTGATGAAGTTAAGTTAGAAGGATTCCAAGCTATATTAGAGCCTGGTAAATTCGGATACTCCTTAGCTGCTGTAGTCGATGAGAAATTCATTGATAAATTAGAGACCGAGAGAACTGAAGTACTTAAATGGGCCGAGTCTAAACTCAAAAACCCTAAAAGAGCTACTCTAAAACCTACTCCTTGGGAAGAGGTTGCAGATGGTAAGTATAAAATAAAGTTCTCTTGGGGTGAAGATAGAAAACCACCTGTGGTAGACACAGAAGGTACACCTATTTCAAATGTTAAAACACCACTATATGGGGGATCTACAGTTAAACTTGGCTTCTTTCAAAAGCCTTACATACTCAAGGATGGAATTACCTATGGAAGTTCTCTTAAGTTGGTTGGTGTACAAGTTGTTAAACTAAATGCAGAAGCTTCTGTTAGTCAAGATGATTTATCTACTGAACAAGTAGCTGAATTGTTTGGTAAGACAGAAGGTTTTGTATCCGCCACTACATCAGATGACGAAGACTTCTAAAGAAGATTCTATTGCTTGGGCTCAAAAAGCTTTTGACAATTTAAAGCAAAAGAAGAAAATTAAATTTAGATCAAAACTTGAGGAGAGTTTAGCTTCTCTCCTTCAAGGATTAGGGATATCTTATCAATATGAGACTGAGAAATTATCTTACACTATTGCCCATGACTATACTCCTGATTTTGTTCTGCCAAACTATGTTTACCTTGAAGCAAAAGGGTACTGGTCAGCAGCAGACAGAAGAAAGATACTTGCGGTTACGCGCGATAATCCAGGAATAGATTTAAGAATGGTATTTCAGTCACCTTATAATAAGATATCTAAGAAAAGTAAAACTACATATGCCCAATGGTGTGATCGTCACAGTATACCTTGGGCTGCTTATCATGATATTCCACTTGAATGGCTGATCTAACCAGTGAGTTTATATCACATGAAGCTTGCGATAATTGTGGCTCATCAGATGCTAATGCAGTTTATACTGATGGTCACAAGTATTGCTTTTCGTGTCATACTCACACACCCGCAGAGGGTATAAATCTTATTTCACAATCACGGACGATGAACGATGTCAACTTCAGAGGAGAAGCGCAAGCATTACACAGACGAAGAATATCTGAAAAAACTTGCAAATTCTTCAGGATTTACAGAGACGGAGCTACTCTACGCTTTCCATATCACACAAGCGATGGAGTACTTGCTGGATTCAAAATAAAAAAGAAACCTAAAATATTTACATATGAAGGAATTTCCACTAATACCTTATTCGGTCAGCATTTGTTTCCTAACGCTGGTAAACGTATTGTTGTTACTGAAGGTGAACTAGATGCTGCCAGTTGTTACGAAGCTATGTCCGGATGGCCGATGGTATCAGTACCGCATGGGGCCGCTGGGGCAAAAAAAGATTGTCAGAAACAAATCCCGTTATTCCAAGGTTATCAAGAGATCGTCCTCTTCTTCGATAATGACGAGGCAGGGAGAAAGGCTGCGGAAGAAACGGCTAGCGTATTACCAGTCGGGAAGGTTAAGATTGCCCGCATGGAGAACTACAAAGACCCATCCGAGGCATTACAAGCTGACGATGCTGATGCGGTTCGAAAGGCTATTTGGGAAGCTAAACCTTGGAGACCTGATGGTATTATTGAGGGAAAGGCGCTTCAATCGTTAGTTACTACACCTACACCACCAGCAGATCATGATTACCCCTTCAAAGGACTACAAGATAAATTGCACGGCATTAGATATCAGGAGCTTACTACGGTTACTTCGGGATCTGGACAAGGAAAATCTACCTTCTGCCGTCAACTTGCTACTGACTTATTATCCAAGGGAGAAAAAGTTGGGTACTTGGCACTTGAGGAGTCTAACAGGAGAACAGCACTTGGATTGATGTCCACAGCTGTTGGAAAAAATTTACACTTAGGAGAATATGGAACCGAAGAACTCACCTCCGCCTTTGAACGAACTATTGCTGATTGGCATCTCTATTTGTTTGATGGCTTTGGGAGTTTTGACCCGGATGTTATTTACAACAGGATCGAATACCTTGCCAGTGGACTGGAGTGTCGTGTTATATTCCTAGATCATCTCAGTATATTATTGAGTGGTCTTGATGGAGATGAACGGCGAATGATAGATACCACAATGACTAGATTAAGATCGTTAGTAGAGCGTACTGGTATATCTTTATTCTTAGTATCACATTTAAGGAGAAGTAATAATGATAGGACTTCGCACGAAGAGGGAGGTAGAGTGTCCCTTAGTCAGCTCAGAGGATCTGCGGGAATTGCTCAATTATCAGATCAAGTCATTGCCCTCGAAAGAAATCAACAGTCCGACGATGAACGAGATATTGCGACTATTAGAATTATTAAAAACCGCTATTCTGGCGAAACAGGCTTCGCAGGGAAAATAAAATTCGATTTGACCACCTCACGATTTACTGAATATGAAACTACGGAACCACCAGTTTTCGATGCCACTAAAGACTTCTAATATATTGATTAAACCTAACCCACCTACAGCAGAGGCAGTAAGACGTGCCCGATTTAAAGACAAAACCTACCACTGGAATAGGAACAATACTGTTCGACCTAGAGACGAACGGACTTCTAGGAGATAATGATGTACGTATCCACTGTATTGCATTACATTACCTCGAAGATGGACGCACTGAAACATTCAATGATGAATGTCCTGGAAAAGGGATGTCATCACCTATTGTCAGGGCTATCCAATACTTACAACTTGCTGATACTATCATCGGTCATAATATCATTGGTTTTGATTTACCTATCATCAAAAGTATCTTTCCTTTTTTCAGCTATAGTGGCAGGGTTATTGATACTCTTATTCTATCTCGCTGCTATCATCCTAACTTATTGGATATAGATAAAGACATATATAATACAATATTACCTTCCAAATTATATGGACGACATTCACTTGAAGCTTATGGATATAGGCTTGGAGAATTAAAAGGAGATTATGCTAAATCTACTGATTGGTCTGAATGGAGTCAAGAAATGGAAGATTATTGCATACAAGACGTAGTTGTAACAAAGAAATTATGCGAACATTTCCACCCTTACCTGAATGGGTCCAACTAGAACATCAGGTCGCACAAATTCTAACTCAACAGGAGCAACATGGATGGTATTTTAATGAAAGAGCTGCATGGGAGCTTGAATCTTCTCTCAGAAAAGAACTTGAAGATACTCATAGAATACTTCAAAACAGGTATCCTTTCATCCCAGGAGAGAGATTTACTCCTAAACGAGATAATCGAACAAAAGGATACATTAAAGGTGCTCCACTCACTAAACTAAAAGAATTCAACCCATCATCAAGAGATCACATAGCATGGATATTGAAGACTCATCACGATTGGACCCCGACATCGCTAACTGCCTCAGAGAAGGCGGTTATAGACGAGACCGTATTAAAAGATATTGGGTCGGAGACAGCCCTGTTGTTTCTGAAATGTCTAGATATTACCAAGAAATTGGGGATGATCTCGCAAGGCGTGAACGGCTATCTCAAGCTTGTTACGACGTCTAGTAGAATACATCATCACTGCTCAACAGCTACTGTTACATTTAGAGCAGCACATCGTAAACCAAATTTAAGTCAAGTACCTTCAGATGAAAGATTCAGACAATTATTCACAGCATCGCCTAACATGGTTATGTGCGGGGCTGACCTTAGCGGCATTGAGCTCAGGATGCTTTCCCACTATCTCTCCAGATATGATAAAGGACGCTACACCAAAATTCTCCTTACCGGAGACATCCACGCCGTCAATGCAGAACGGATTGGAGTCACTAGAAGACAAGTAAAAACAATTTCATACGCCTTTCTTTACGGAGCAGGCGATATTCGCTTAGGACATGCATATGACAAACAGCTTCCCGAGGACGAGGCGGCAAGAAAAGGTAAAGAAATTCGTAAAGCCTATATTGCAGCTATACCAGGACTTAAAGAATTACTGGAAGCAGTACGTGAATCTAGTAAGAAGGGTTATCTCTTAGGATTAGATAAGCGTAAGATATTAGTAGATAAAAAACATAAAAGTTTAAACTACCTTTTGCAAGGATCGTCAGCTATTCTGGCGAAACGTTGGATGTTATTAGCTCATGAGAATTTACCAAAAACTGCTCGACAACTTGCTTTCGTTCATGATGAATTACAATATGAAGTCGAGAGTCACGAAGTAGATGACTTAAAATTTCTACTAGAACTCACTGCTGTACAAGCAGGAGAGTATTATTCATTACGATGTCCAACTGCTGCTGAATCAAAAGTAGGCAAGAATTGGGCCGAAGTACATTAACCACCTATGAAAATTTTAATTGACGCAGATTTTATAGTATATAAATCTTGCGCTGCTGCAGAAACAGAAATCGATTATGGCGAAGATGTCATATTGGTTACTAGTAATTTTAGTGATGCTTATAAAGCTACTAAAGGTGAGATTAACAAGATTAAGACTAAGCTTGGTAATTTTGCTGATGTAATACTTTTCTTTTCAGACACTGTAAATTTCAGGAAAAAAATCTTACCAGAATACAAGGGTCATAGAAATCGAAAGAAACCTTGTGGGTATAAACGTATCATCAATGCTTTAAAGGTAGAGTATGAAGTAATAATCATGCCTGAACTTGAAGCGGACGATGCTATGGGTATTTATGCTACGAAAAATCCAGGTAATATTATAGTTAGTCCTGATAAAGATATGAAACAAATACCAGGACGTCTGTATAATTTAGATGAAGTTTTCACAATCACACCTGAAGAGGGTGCCAAATGGCATTTAATTCAAACTTGTGCTGGTGATCAAACAGATGGATACGGAGGAATTCCAGGTATTGGAGTTAAACGTGCTGAAAGTTTATTTAAAAAAGAAGGTTACAGTTGGAAAACAGTAGTCAATGCTTTTAATGAAAAAGGTTACACTCAAGTTACAGCTTTAGCTAATGCTAGACTTGCTCGTATATTAACAGTTGATGATTATGATTTCGAACAAAACATACCAAGACTTTGGACTCCCTCCGCCGATTACAAAATTGACAGTGGAACAGGACCTGAAGATGAGGTTAATTGAGGATAAATTGAAAGAAACATATTATGATAAAAAGGACGACATAATAACCGTCTTCCTAGCTCTCCAAAGACAGAACTTCGTAATGGGGAATTCACTAAAAAATTTAATCGAACACATAGTAATTAATTAAAAATGGCAGCTAATTTAATAGCTCGTACTGGTCGGGTCCAATCATGGTTGGATAATCCAGAATCACGTCTACCCGTGTCATGCACCGTGTTTGTCGTAGAAGACTCAATGGAGGGTGATAATGGAATCGAAGCATCGTGGAGATACGTCAGCCATGGACTCAGATTTGGAGCAGGAGTTGCGGTGCATTTATCGAAGCTCAGACCCAATGGAAGTGAAAACGGAAAAGGTCTTGTTGCTTCTGGCCCAGTATCATTCGCAAAAATCTACTCCGCCTTAAATGAAACACTACGTAGAGGTGGGGTCTATAAGAATGGTGCATGTGTTATACATTTAGACGCAAATCATGATGATATTGTAGAGTTCATCACTACACCACGTTCCCAACTACCTTGGGTTAAAAGATGTGTTGACATAGACACAGGTATGTGGAACAAATTAGATATTACCACCAAAGAGGCATTAATTTATGGAATCAGATCAGGAGACATCTGGCTCAACAAAATCAAATACAACAAAGCAGGACAAAGAATATACGGAAACGTGTGTCTTGAGGTTTACCTGCCCTCACGAGGAACGTGCTTGCTCCAGCATATCAATTTGTCAGCCTGTCATACACGGGATCTCAAAGAGGCTTTCGCTAAAGGTATGTCCGAGCTGTGCGATCTCCATGGCCGAACAGGTGTTGGAGGGTCTGGAGAGTACTTACCCCCGGAGATCGACAGGCAAGTCGGGCTCGGAGTGCTTGGATTGGCCAATTTCTTACGAAGACACAGTTTAACTTATGCTGAATTCGGTGAGGCATTAGAGCAGTTAAATACAAAGCAGACTGTTACTAATGAGAAGGCACATGATATCGTGTGGAACCTTAAAGAAGCTATAGAAGGTGCAGCCTATATAGCTAAAGCTAATTTCATGGAACGAGCATTTGCTATAGCTCCTACTGCCTCATGTTCTTACAGAAGTGAGGACTTAGATGGCTTTACAGCTACACCAGAAATTGCACCTCCAATAGCACGCTCTGTCGATCGTGACAGTGGCACTTTTGGAGTACAAAGATATAATTATGGCGACGTTGAGATCGCCTCAGAAGTTGGCTGGGACGTATATAAACGTGTAGCAGACAATATTATGATACTTCTCGACAATACGGGACTTCTTCACGGCTACAGCTTTAACTCATGGAGTGATGTTGTAGAATACGATAATGAATTCGTGGAAGAGTGGCTGCTATCACCGCAGACCTCCCTCTACTATAGCCTTCAGGTAATGGGAGACGTACAGGACAAGAGTGATGCATATGCAGCATTAGATAAAGCCGAAGTCGATGATTACTTGCAGGACATTTTAAATGAGCAAACCTGCGATTGTCAGCAATGAGAAAACATCCCTATCAAAAATTAATAGAAAGAAAAAGAACTTGGACACCAGTTAAACCTACTAAAGGAGTATATAAAGAAGGTGCAGACGAAGCCATCAAACGTGCACTCGCAATACGTCATATGGAGCTACCGGTTGGAGAATTCATACGTGAGGGACTTGAAAAAGAGGTTCCCTCACTTGCTCGGGAGCTTCTTGAATCGAACGTTAAAGACGAGATTAAACATGATATTGCCTTGGGGTACATCGCCGAGGTAAATGGAACTAACCAACAAGCAGAATCAGAGGCAATTAAGTTAAGAGATGCATGGATTTCTCACCCCGACCATACCATTACTAAAGCGCTTGTCGCAGAACGAGCTATATTCTTTGTTCTACTTCCTTTCTTTCGGTTTAATGGGTGCGCTGCTTTACGTACAGTATCAGCAGATATCTCAAGAGACGAACAGATCCATGTCGCAAGTAATTCTCTTGTATGTGCAGAGTTGGGTCTTTCTGCTTCTCCTTCTTTGGATAAACTTAGGAAGGCCACGATTAACTGGATTCTTCAACCTCTAGGTATAAATACTACTGATAAATATTTGGACAAAAATTTTTGGCTGGATGCGTCAGATCGTTTAATGTATGAGGGAAGAGCTCCTCAACTTTCTGACACAAAATCTGCCCGTATGCCAGCTTTCTTTGAACATGCAAACCCCAATCTCCCACAGTACGCTTAGTCTCCACTCAGAGAGATTAGATAAATTAATTGAGGACTTAGAAAATAAGTTTCCTTGGCAACCCGTCCACCCCAAAGAAGAAATCACATCTATCATGTACCGAGCAGGTCAAGCTAGTGTGGTTGAATATGTAAAAACAATCTTAAATGAATAATTATGTGCGGTGGTTTATTAACTAGCATATTCGGTGGTGGTGATAAAAGTACATTCACCCCTGGACAAGCAAAAAAAGTAGATGATGAAGGTGTATTACCTCAAGCTACAGAAATAAAAACTGAAGCTGATAAAGCACAGTTAACTTTAGGTGGTAGGAAAAAGCTTACCGGACCAGGACAAGATACAGGACCAACAGGTGCTGCAGCTTTAGCTATTAATCCACAACCAACAGGAATTAATACAGGTACACCTACCTAATAAATATGAATTATACAGCAAAAGAAAGATATTCACAGCTGTCCAGTGTAAGATCTCAATTCTTACAGACAGCTGTTGAATGTTCTAAGCTTACCTTGCCGTATCTAGTACAATATGACAATACAAGAAGAGGAACTTCAGCTAGTATAAGTCAACCTTGGCAATCAGTCGGAGCTAAAGCAGTAGTAACATTAGCAGCAAAGTTAATGCTTGCACTACTACCACCACAAACCAGCTTCTTCAAACTGCAAGTCAGAGATGATAAGTTAGGCGAAGAGTTAGATCCTTCAGTAAAGAGTGAACTAGACTTAGGATTCTCTAAGATGGAAAGAATGGTTATGGATTACATAGCCGCATCTAGTGATAGAGTTGTAGTTCACCAAGCCTTGAAACATTTAGTTGTCTCAGGTAATGCCCTTATTTTTATGGGTAAAGATGGATTAAAACATTTCCCACTTCAAAGGTTTGTCGTAAATAGAGATGGTAACGGTAACGTTTTAGAAATAGTTACAAAAGAATTAATTAGTCGAAAGGTTTTAGGTATAGATCTGCCTAAACCAGCCCAACCTAACACTGGGATTGACGAAGGAGGATCTGATGAAGACGACGCAGAAGTATACACATGTGTCAAGTTGGATGAAAGCAGCGGTAGGTGGGTATGGCATCAAGAAGTAGATGATATGATCATCGAAGGGAGCCGTAGTACTGCACCTAAGAACGCTTCACCATGGTTAGTACTTCGCTTTAATACTGTCGATGGAGAAGACTACGGACGCGGTAGAGTAGAAGAGTTCCTAGGAGACCTAAGATCACTTGATGGGCTATGTCAGGCTCTTGTAGAGGGTGCTGCGGTAGCTTCTAAAGTTATCTTCCTAGTATCTCCTAGTGCTACAACTAAACCACAAACATTATCTCAATCTGCAAACGGTGCGATAATCCAAGGACGTCCAGAGGATGTAGGTGTAGTACAAGTAGGTAAGACTGCTGATTTTGCTACAGCTGCACAGTTATCTACTACAATAGAAAGAAGAATATTAGATGCTTTCCTTGTAATGAATATAAGGGATAGCGAAAGAACTACAGCAGAAGAAGTAAGGATGACACAAGCTGAGTTGGAGAAACAACTTGGAGGATTATTCTCATTACTTACAGTTGAATTCCTAGTTCCATATTTAAACCGAACGTTGCTAGTACTGCAGCGAACAAATCAAATACCTAAATTACCTAAAGACTTAGTACGTCCTAAGATAGTAGCAGGTATAAATGCATTAGGTCGTGGACAAGATAGAGAATCTCTAACTATGTTCATACAAACTATTGCACAAACATTAGGACCAGAAGCTTTAATGAAGTTTGTAGATCCTAGTGAAGCAATAAAACGTTTAGCAGCCGCTCAAGGTATAGACGTATTAAATCTTATTAAGAGTCCTGAACAGTTGGAACAGGATATGATGCAGCAACAGCAAATGCAAGCACAACAATCACTAGTTGATCAAGCAGGTCAATTAGCAAGTGCTCCAGCTTTAGATCCTAGTAAGCAACAAGCTCAAGAACCACCTACCACTATTGAATAAATGGCTAACACATTAACATTAGATAATGCATCTCCAGAACAAACTACTTTAGAGAATCTTACACCTGAAGAACAGGATTCTCTAAAGCTTGGGGAGGAGATTCAATCGCAAGAAGAGAATTTACTTGCTGGTAAATATAAAAATGCACAAGAATTAGAGAAAGCTTATGGTGAACTGCAGAAAAAATTAGGCGAAAAATCTGAGCCGGATTCAACAGAATCAGAATCGGAAGATGAAATTGTAGATGAAGATTCTACTGAGCCTAGTGAAGTTTCTCCTGCTATTGATTTAATCACTTCAGCTAACGATGAGTACTATCAGAATGATGGTAAACTATCAGATGAAACTATAGAAAAGTTCTCTAGTATGAGCAGTAAGGATTTAGTTAATGCTTACATAGAAATACAAAAGAATAATCCTCAAGCACAACAACAAGTTGCAGATATATCTCAAGCTTCTATTAATGAAGTAAAGAATTTTGTTGGAGGAGAGAAATCTTATGACCAGATAGTTGATTGGGCTGCTAATACTTTAGACCAACCTTCTATTGAAGCCTTTGATAGCATAGTAAATACAGGTAGCGTCGAAGCTATCAAGATTGCTGTTCAAGGACTTAAAGCTCAATACGAAAACGCAAATGGATTTGAAGGTAGAATGGTTACAGGCAAACAAGCACCAGCTAAGGTAGATACATACCGAAGTCAAGCAGAATTAGTAGCTGCTATGAGTGATCCTAGATATGATCAAGACCCATCATATAGACAGGATGTTATAGAGAAATTGGGTCGATCAGAACAACTACAATTCTAATTATGGCATACACAATAGATGAAAAAGGTAGAACAACTAAGAATTCATCTGAAAGACAAGACATGAAGAAAGGTAAATGTCCTCCTGGATTCAAATGGGATAGTGTAAAACAAGAGTGTGTACAAAAAGGCGTTGGCCCTCAATATCGACCCTAGTTCTACCGGCTGACCCGCACTGAATCGTACTCAGCCCTGACGAACTATTACTCTTTTACTAATGTCCCAAAATAAATTCGCCTCCGAACCAAAAGTACAAGTTATGGAGCAAGACTATTTTGATAACGCTGAGCGTGTTAATGGTCAACTAGCTATGATAGGCTTCGTAGCAGCTCTTGGTTCATATATAATAACTGGACAAATAATACCCGGCATTTTCTAAATGGCAACTACAGTAACATTAACAAAACCATCTAATAACTGGCAGAGTTTTTGTGACTGGGTTACTAGTACCGACAACCGACTTTATGTTGGTTGGTTCGGTGTCCTAATGATCCCTGCACTACTAACAGCAACAACAGCATTTATCATTGCGTTTATTGCGGCTCCTCCAGTTGACATAGATGGAATTCGCGAACCCGTCGCTGGTTCTCTACTCTATGGAAACAACATCATCTCAGGGGCGATTGTCCCATCATCTAACGCAATCGGTCTTCACTTCTACCCAATCTGGGAAGCTGCAACCATCGACGAATGGTTGTATAACGGTGGACCATATCAACTCATTGTGTTCCACTTTCTCATCGGCATCGCAGCTTATATGGGACGACAATGGGAACTTAGTTATCGACTAGGCATGAGACCATGGATATGTGTTGCATATTCAGCTCCAGTCTCAGCAGCCTTTGCAGTCTTCTTGGTTTATCCGTTTGGACAAGGCAGTTTCTCTGACGGTATGCCGTTAGGAATATCAGGAACATTTAACTTTATGTTTGTGTTCCAAGCAGAACATAATATACTCATGCATCCATTCCACATGCTTGGAGTTATAGGAATGTTTGGCGGAGCTTTGTTTGCTGCTATGCATGGATCCTTAGTTACGTCATCATTAATACGCGAGACAACTGAATTGGAGTCTCAAAACTATGGATATAAATTCGGCCAAGAGGAAGAGACGTATAATATTGTTGCGGCTCATGGGTACTTTGGGAGACTTATCTTCCAATACGCCAGCTTTAATAATAGTAGGTCTCTTCATTTTTTCCTTGCTGTTTTCCCAGTCGTTTGCATATGGCTCACCAGTATGGGAGTCAGTACTATGGCTTTTAATCTCAACGGCTTTAACTTCAATCAGTCTGTGGTTGATTCCAATGGCAGGGTGGTGCCTACTTGGGCAGACGTCCTAAACCGTGCTAACCTTGGCATGGAAGTGATGCATGAAAGAAATGCACATAACTTTCCGCTCGACCTAGCGGCTAAAGAGGTTACATTTACAGCATAAACACCACGTCCGTTCATCCTTAACGGGACGCATGAATTCACAGCATGGAACGGGGCTGTGATACTGGAGAATTACCAATGGTAGTACTAAGGTATCGTGGTGTAGAGTACACTAAATCTACAAAATAATTTTATGAAAACTATTGCACTAGCCCTAGCGGCAACAACATTCGCTTCTGCTCCTGCAATGGCTGGCGTTTATGTTAACGCCGAGTCAAGAGACGGATACACCGGATCTGATTACACAGGTAGAACTGTGGATCTTCACGTTGGGTATGAAGGATCTCTAAAGAAGTTTGACTACTACATTCAAGGCGGTCCTGCTATTACAGCAGTCGCTGATGTAGATGGATCAGACACAAAGGTTTCTGGTAAGCTTGGAGGTACTTTTAACGTAACTCAAAAGCTTGGAGTTTATGGAGAGTTCTCAGGCATCACAAATGAAGATGCTGATAACACTTATGGCACAAAAATTGGAGCTAAGTATTCATTCTAATGCCTAAAAATAATACAGATCAGAAACCTGCAAGGAGATACGAAGCTCCTGCAAAGGAAGAGGAGAAGAAAGAGGAGTCTGAGTAATGTCACAACAAAGCTCTCACTCCCCAGCATCAGTGACTTGGTTAAGTCCTGAACCTGAAGAAAAGATCGACACTTTACCAAGCGATTACCAACCACCAGGTATAGATGAAGAAACCGATTACGATTCTCTTGAAGAAGCTCTCACAAGTTAATGAATTATGGATAGTGGTATTTTTACTGCTATCCATTTTTTCCTATATTGAATGGTCACACGTTCAATATCATCAACAACAGCTAAGGGAAGAGACACCTCAGAGTAGGACCTCTTCCTAATTGGCTTCAGCCCTCCACGGAGGATACCTTTAGCCGTCTAGACGGTGGGATAGACCACAACAAATGATCAAAAAAATTTCAGCTGAGAACGTAAATATTCAAACTTAATTATTAACAATGGCTCAACAGAGTACGCATAGTACCGCGCCGGTAACCTTTCAAGGTAGGATCAACGCGACTGGTAATGCGTCAAATAATAGAGACCTTTATCTTAAGCTCTTCTCAGGAGAGCTCTTCAAAGGTTTCCAACATGAGGCTATTGCACGTGATCTAGTTACAAAGAGAACCCTTAAGAATGGTAAGTCCCTTCAGTTTATCTACACCGGTAGAACGAAGGCGGAATACCATATCCCAGGTCAATCAATACTAGGTAACAGTGACAATGCGCCTCCAGTAGCAGAGAAAACCGTTACGGTTGACGATCTCTTAATCAGTTCAGCTTTCGTGTATGAATTAGATGAGACACTTGCGCATTATGAGTTGCGTGGTGAGATCAGTCGTAAGATTGGTTATGCTTTAGCTCAAACATATGATAGAAAGATCTTCAGATCTATCGTTCGTGGTGCTCGTGCAGCATCTCCAGTTTCAGCTACAGGTTTCGTAGAACCAGGTGGATCTCAGATCCGTGTTGGTACAACTAACCTAGCTGCTAACGCATACGATTCAGATAAGCTCGTGGATGCTTTCTATGACGCTGCAGCAGCCCTAGATGAAAAGGGTGTAAGTGGCGCAGGTAGAGTAGCTGTTCTTAACCCAAGACAGTACTACGCTCTTATCCAAAACGTAAACTCTAACGGTCTAATCAACCGTGACGTACAAGGTACTGCTTTACAGTCTGGTAACGGTATCATTGAAATTGCAGGCATCAAGATCTACAAGTCAATGAACGTACCATTCTTCGGAAACTATGGTACTAAGTTAGGAGGCACCGCTGGTGCAGCTGATCCTGGTGAAACATCACCTGGAAACTTAGGTACATTCGTTGGCGAAGATATGCTCGACGATGAAGCTGTATCTACTACTGCATATGGTTCACGTAACGACTACGGTACTGATGAAAGATTCGCTCACTCTTGTGGTGTGATCTTCCAGAAAGAAGGTGCTGCGGTTGTAGAAGCTATCGGACCACAAGTTCAGGTAACCTCAGGCGACGTATCAGTTGTCTATCAAGGTGACGTGATCCTTGGACGTTTAGCAATGGGTGCAGACTATCTAAACCCTGCAGCTTGTGTAGAACTTATTGCTGGTGCAGCTCCTGCTACATCCGGTTCAAATACACACGCCTGGTAGTTTATATTTTTTATTATTGCAATGGGAGGCTTCGGTCTCCCTTTTTTTTCACGTATTTATACTTATGGCGACCACGACAATTGACACCGATACCGAACTATCCGCAGTGAACGCAATCTTGGGAGCTATCGGACAGTCACCAGTAACAACTTTAGGTACTGTTAGTACTGTTAGCGGTATTAGTACCTATGACAATCCAGAGATTTCATTTATATATAACTTATTAAGAGATGCAAACGTTGATGTACAAGCAGAAGGTTGGCACTTCAACATAGAAAAGCATGTTCAATATTTTAAAGATTCTACTACTAATAAAATACCTATTGCTAATGATATATTAAAGATGGATGTATCAGATGGATGGAGTATAAGACATTATGATGTAGTTAAAAGAAACGGATTCCTATATGATAAGTACGATCATACAGATGATTGGAGTGAATTAACTTCAGATGGAATCTACTTAGATATCATTAGGTTATTAAGTTTCGAAGATATACCTGCTGTCTTTAAAAGGTATATAATATATAGAGCTTCAAGAGTTGCTGCTACTCAACTTGTAGCTAACCCTCAATTGGTACAACTACTAGCACAACAAGAAGCACAAGGCAGAGCTGCCTGTATAGAATACGAATGTAACCAATCAAATAGTACTATGTTTGGGTTCCCTGAAGACTCTGCATATACTACATACCAACCATTTAGGAGTCTGATAAGATAATGGCAAGTATTAGACAGTCTATTCCTAATTATTCTGGTGGTATATCTCAACAACCAGATCATTTAAAGAAACCTGGACAAGTAAAAGAATGTGTTAATGCTATACCAGATCTAATCCAAGGGTTATATAAAAGACCTGGATCAAAACGAATAGGTACAAGCAAGTTAGCTAATGTTCAATCTGGTGGTTCTTATTTTCATTACCATAGAGATGGTGAAGAGGGTAGTTATATAGGACAGATAGCAGCTGATGGTACTCCTAGAATATGGAAAGCAGAAGGAGATAATCCTGGAGCTGCACAGACTATTGCTTATGGTACTGGCGGGGAGACAGCTATTAAAACTTACTTGTCTAGTACTGATCCTGAAAACCTACAGTACTTAACTATAAATGATACAACGTTTGTAACTAATAGAGATACTGATGTAACAACTACAGGTACAACTGATACACGTCCTGATACTCATTATGCTTATATAGATTTACTGAAAGCAGAAAATGGTAGGCAGTATGGTTTAAATATTTATAGTAATAATACTCCTGGAGTTATTATAAAGAGAGCTACTAGAATTAAAATTACAGATGATGATTTAAATGAAGGAGACGGTACAGGGCATTGTCCTAGTATAGGTACAGAAGTATTTTCAGTTTCAGCTGATAGTAGTTATGCTACTAGAACTGGTGTATCATGGGTAAAAGATCCTGGCGGTTCAACAGTAACAAGCGGTAAAGATAATTTAATATTTAGAGTTACTATAACTGGACAACAAGGTAATAGTAACCAAGACGACGATGCTCCTGATGCTGCTGGTTTTAGATGTACTTATAATAGAAGAATAGAATTATTACATGGAGGAGAAGGTTGGGAAGACGGTGACAGCTGTAGAGTCTTTATAGATAATAATCAAACTACTTGTAATGTTACTGTAACCGTAACAGAAGTTGAGTACAATACAGTTAAAGCGGATATTAAAGCAGTACGTCCTACACCTACACCTTTCGATACAGATACTGCAGTTACTGCTGATACTGTATTAGGTGGCATAGTAAACGCATTAACTGGTACAGGCATAACTTCTACGGTAATCGGCACTGGACTATATTTAACTAAAGCTGCAAGCTTCAGTGTAGAAGTTGTCGATAAAGATTTGATGAGGGTAATGCAAGAAACCGTCAACGATGTTGGTGAATTACCTATTCAATGTAAACATGGTTATATTGTTAAAGTATCTAATGCAAGGCAGAGTGAAGAAGATGACTACTACGTTAGATTCTATGGAGATAATGATAGAGATGGTACAGGTTCTTGGCAAGAATGTCCGGCACCAGGCGTAGTAAAAGGATTCGACGCCTCTAAAATGCCTCATGTTATACAAAGAACTAGTATAGCTAATATAGGAACTAGTAATGAGGTAGCAACTTTTACTGTTAAACAATTTGATTATGCAGAAAGAGATGTTGGAGATGATGATACTAATCCTCAGCCTAGCTTTGTAGGTAACCCTATAAATCAAGTACTGTTTTTTAGAAATAGAATAGTATTTTTATCTAAACAAAATCTAATAGCTTCTAAACCTGGTACTGCAGATAAACCCGATTTCTGGAGAGAGAGTGCATTAACAGTTGGTACGAATGATCGTATAGATATAGCTAGTAGTTCGACATTACCTTCTGACTTATTCAATGGTATAGAATCTAATACAGGTTTGATTTGTTTAAGTTCAAACCATCAGTTCTTATTTACATCTGATGATACAATATTAAACCCAGACACAGCTAAGATGAAAACTATGTCTGTGTACAATTGTAATACATCAGTACCTCCTGTATCTCTAGGTGTTACTGTAGGATTCTTAGATAACTCTGGTAAATACACACGCTTTAATGAAATACTAGATGTTAAAAGAGAAGGTGAACCTACAATAATTGAAACAAGTAAAATTGTTAATACTTTATTAGAGAAAGATATAGATCTAATAACAAACTCAAGAGAGAATGGTATCGTTCTACTAGGTAAAACTAATTCTGATACTGTTGTAGGATATAAATATTTAACTGTAGGTAATGAGAGACAACAGTCTTCTTGGTTTAAATGGAAGTTCAATAATCCTATTAAATTCCACTTCATAGTTAATGATACTTATTATTACTTAGACACAGATGACTTCTTACAGAGTATTAATTTACTACAAGCAGATACAGATTTAAGTATAGATGAAGGAGGAGTTAATTATTTAATCCATCTAGATAATTATACTACAGTAAGTGGTGGGGTTTATGATGCTACTACTAAACTTACTACCTTTACAAACCAAGCAACTTGGATACCAGATGTTACTACGCCTAACGGCAAGCTTGTTGTAATTGATACTGATGCAGCTGCAACTAGAGTAGGTAGGTATGCTGAATGTACTTTGACAGGTAATAGTCCTAATGATGACTTTACTGTTCCAGGAGATTGGTCTAGTGCTACAGTAAATATAGGTTATCTATATGATTATCAGGTAGATTTCCCTACAGTTTATGTCACAAAACAACAAGGTAAGAATTTTACTACAGATATAAACTCATCCTTAATTTTACATAGAATCAAATTAGGATTTGGAAAGGTAGGTCTATATGAAACTACTTTAAATAGGATACATAAATTACCCTATACAGAAGTATATGAATCTTCTGCATTAAATCAATATAATGTATCTGATGCACCATATCTAGATGAGGATATCAAAACTATCCCAGTATATGAGAAGAATAAAAACGTAGATATAACGTTAAAATCAACACACCCAGCTCCTGCTACCCTGTTGTCAATGTCATGGGAAGGAGACTATTCACCTAAATATTACAAACGTGTCTGAATACATTCACTCAATAACCGTAGAGGCTGCCAAAGAGGTGGCCTCTAATCTACGTCTGGAAGACCGTAGAGAGCTTGAAGAAGGCTACGGGGTAGATCCTATGGATTACCTTGTTTTCTATGCTTCAAACGCCGACTGCGTGTACTTCGAGGTGCCTAACGGCAAGACTGCTGGTATGGCAGGAGTAGATTCTCCTGGGGCTATATGGATGCTATGCACTACAGCTATAGAAGACTATCCATTAACCTTTGCCCGAGAAGCTAAAAGATACGTTGAAAGAAGACAAGAACCAATCTTGTTTAATAGAGTAGATGAACGTAACATTGTACACTTAAAACTACTCAAATTTTTAGGCTTTAAATTTTTTGCTAAAAATCTTTTTGGACCTAACAACTTACCATTTATAGAATTTGCAAAATGGCGTTCCCATTAATACCAATCATGGCAGGAGCTAGTGCTCTTGATGGTTTATTTTCAAGAAGAAAGAAAGAAATAGCAGCATATAATGCAGCCAAGTTAACAAACATATCTACATATTTTACCCAAAAGAATACCTATGACAATAGTCTAGCAGCTTTAAAAATTAATGAAGCTAATAGAGGACTAGGTTATAGCAGAACAATGGGTCAAATTGAGTTTGCTAAGAAGGCTGCAGCAGGTAAATCTTTCAGAGATATAGAAGCTCTTACAAGACAAAGATTAGCAAAACAAACAGTTAATGAAGGAGGTAGAGCTAGAGGATACGGTAGATCTAAATCAGTAGAATTGTTAGCTAAACAAGCGGCAATAGAAAGTAAATTAAGACATGCTGATCTGAAAGGTAGTATACAAGAATTAGGAGCTCTAAGACAGTGGCAAGATGCTAAGAAGTATCCAGGAGCTATACCTCAATTCAAGGAGCCTAAACAGCCAGATTTATCAATTCAATTTGGTGATTTATTAACAGGAGTTACTCAAGGACTATCTACATATGCTGGAGGAAGTGATCTCATGGGTTCATTTAAAGGATTAAGTTGGCTTAAAGGAGGATTAGGATGAGTACACTTAAAGATTTAATATCGGGTAATCGTACATTACCTGATATATCTGCCTTTAATTATGCTAAAACTAATGCAGCAGATCTTGATAAGCAAGGAGCTGATGCTTTAGAAAGGGAGTACATACTTCAAGTTGCCGAACAAATAAAAAAAAGAGGTACTGAAAGCAGCAATTTTAGTAAGATAAACAACTTACTCAAAGCTATCAAAGGCGCGAAGGATTCAAGAGATGATTACCAAGAGAAACGGATTAAGGATGAACATATAAAAACGATGCAAACTGGGGAGGAAAATATTAGAAGATCTAACTTTATTGAAAAGCTTGATATTGATCTAAATCAAGTTGATTATTCCAAAGCTTTTGATTTTAATGATACTTCTAATTTATCAGTTCCGTTTGGCACAACTATAAATCCTGCGTTTGGAGTAAAAATTACAAATGATGATTTAATAGAAAAGAATTTAATAGATAACGAAATCTTTAGTCAGATTGAAACGTTAGATGAATTTGACCCTGAACGAGGAGAATATATAGGAGCAAATACTTTAGACGTAGCAGATAAAGTTTACAGTACTAATGCTGTAGATTTAACACAGAAGACTTATGAACTTTATAATCTATTAAGATTTGAAAAGTTTACTGTATCTGGCGTTAAAGGTAAAGGCGATGTAACTATGACGTTACAGGAAGCTATTGATAATGGCGATACATTTGAAGATGGTGGGTCCGTATCCGAAGCTTTAAAGAACGAAATTTATTCAGAAATCTTTTTAAATTTAGGCGGTCATAAAATACCAAACTCTGTTCTTTATAAACAATATTACCCTGCTATTCTAAAACACCGCGATACGCAAAGAGTAGAAGAACAGATACAGAAGACTAAAATTCAAAACTCGGTATATGATGCAAAGATAAAACAAGAGTTTGTACTTGGAATAACTGGACCTAATGCTATTAACTATATCGCAGGTACTGACGGACAGAAAGGTACTGATGGTGTTTTATCTAAATGGTCTGTAAAGCAGCTTGGCGGTAAAGATTATGCAGTACAAAAGATAATTGCTTTTCTTGATGACGCTGAAAGGAACGATGCTCTTAAACCAGAAGATACAGCAAGGTTGGTAAATGGAGAGTATTACCATAAAGGAAGTAAAGAGAAAGTATCCCTAGATAAATTAAGTCCAATACTTAATGACTACATAGTAGCTCTTGATAGTAGAGTTCGAGCTGGTCATGAATCTAAAAGAAAAGCTCGGGATAATAGCATCTTTGAAACTACTTATATAGGAGGAGCTAGGGTAGCAGTACAAAATTGGTCTGACGAGAACGGTGGTAGAGTACCTTCTCTAGAAGAATTGATTCCTATAATTAAAGATCAGTTCGAATTAGCAAAAGAAGATCCAGAATTAAGTACTATTTTCAAGGACGCGTTAGGTCCAAACTCATCGGCATTTACTAAGATGGTAAATACTTTACCTTACAAAGAAAAGCAAGATGATGAAACTTTGTTATGGATGATATTAGAGGCTAAAGCATCAGGTGATTATGCTAAAGCCTTGGAACTACAAGGCGAATTATCTGATCCATCTTTATTACCTACTAGTAAAAAATCTACTCCTTCATCAGTAGCTTCTGGTAACGATGCTCAGACTAAAGCTTGGGATTCTACTAATGGATTACCTTCAGTAATTACCAAATATATGGAGAATAAATATCCTGATAGTCCAGAGAAGAGAACCTTCATAACACAAGGAGCTAAGGCTGCATTTACTGCAGAATTTAATAGGAACATGGAACTCACTAATGATCCTATTGGGTCCTATACAGCAGCTTATTCAGAGGTTGCAAAAGGTATTCAGAATGGTGAGTATGATGAACCTCCTACTAATATTAGATTAACTTCCAAACCAGATGAAAATAAAGTTATTAAAGATTTAAAAAATGCTACAGAACTTTATTCAACTTTTGAAAATAAAGTAGATTTCTTACAACAAGATAGTCCTTGGCCTGGAGAGTTAGAAGCTTTAAACTATTACGAGCAGAATAAAAGATTACCTCCTTACTATAGAACATTAGCTAAACATTTTGATAATATAAATGGTTATCAACTAATGCAGATGCGTATGGAGAAGTTCATATCTCTAAACCCTGATAGTGCTATTGCAAAGAGATATGCTAATTCATATGCTAGTGAAGAGATAGTCGATGGTGAGAAAAAAATCACACCTTATGACATAAGAAATAAACCGTGGGTAACTAAAGAAAGTTACAATGCGGTAAAGGCTGAGGTAGATAAAATTAGAAAAGAAGAAGAAGCACTATTAGCAGATGAAACTTTATTCCAAGAAGGATTTGATATACCTTTCTGGAGCAAAGAAGAAATTTTAGATAGAAGAAGAAATCTTGATTACTGTCCAGCATATGGTAATACTTTAGTACAGTATGCCGTAAACTCTAAGGACATGAATTATGTATTCGAATCTTTATATAATAGGAAAGCTTTAAAAGGGGATAAGTACGACTACGTATCAAATAATAGAGGTCGTAAGTTAAATTCACCTAAACCTATATCACAAATGACTCTATCAGAAGTAGCACAGTTCATAGAGGCAAATCCTAATATAGGTGAAATAGGCATGTTCGGGTTCAATATACCTGAATTAGCTTCTGTTATAAATGCTATAGATGTAGATCCTAATACTCAATTGTTCGACGAGGCATTTCAAAAAGAATTAATATGGGAAAGGATAAGATTCGTTGCTAATCAAAAAGGAGATTTAGCTACATTAAACGTTAATGATTTTAGAAGGCTCAGTAGATTCAATAGGAAAACTACTAATGAATTCCTTCGTATCTTAAAAACTGGAACTGTTAGAGTACCAGGTATCAGTTGGAATACAGATATGGACGTTAATGAAGTAGGAACCGATACTTATGTACCAGTGGTAGATTCACCATGGAATAGCCTTCAATTAATATCACCTGCTCTCATACCCCACCTACAACAAACTAGTGAACAATCGATAAATAACTAATGGAAGAAGAATCACAAGAACTTGGTAATATTCAGATTAATCCAGAAGGAGCCCAAGAAGTAGCTGAGACTATAGACAGGCTGGAATATGGAGCAACTGTAAAAGATTACCAAAGAGAAAGAGACCAAATCCTAGCACAAAATGAAGAACAGTTCACAGCTCAACGTGATGATCCAAGGAGAAACGATGAGTGGGGGATTAAAGGATTTGCAAAAGAAGGTCAATCGATTCTATCTGGTGGGTTAAGAGATACATGGGAATCAGTTACTCAATTCCCCGAACGTACCTTTGATGCTGTTACAGGTAGAATGAGTGAGGAAAGACAAGAGCCAGGAGGGTATCAACCTGAATGGACTCCTCTTGTTAATCCAGAAAATCCTATAATAACCAAGACATGGTGGGGACAATTAGCTAGAAATACAGTACATTTTGGTACTCTAGCTTTAGGAACTATTGCTACTGCTAAACTGTTAGGAGTTACAGCACCTGTCTGGTTATCCGGTATGGCTGGATATAGCTTATTAAGAGCTGCTGGTATAGGTGCCGTATCTGATTTAATTTCTAAAGAATCAGACGGACATAATGCTTTAGGATCTTTAAGAGATCGTTACGGTCTTATAGATACACCTTTAAGTACTAAAGAAACTGATCATCCTGTTTGGATGAAGTTTAAAAATATTGTAGAAGGTATGGGTATAGGTACTATCTTTGATGGTGCTACTATGTTATTAGGTAAAGGTACCCGACCTTTAAGACAGAGAGTATTAAATAGAAGTAAATCTATTGACGAACAAAAGTTAGCAAAAGGATTATCAGAATTAAGACAAAATGAATATCGAGCCGCTAAGAATAGTGTAGTATCAGATCCTCACCAAGGTTCAATTTTATCTGAAGAAGATCCTTTCATTGTATGGGAAAATCAAAAGAGAATTAGAAATGAATGGGGAGCAGAAGATGGACATGCTGGTAGCGTGACTACTCCAGTTCAGAAAGAACGTATTGCTAGAGAAGCTAATGTTAGCTTTGAATTAGTAGATGATGTATTAAGGAAACTTCTTAGTAATGAAAAGTATCAAAGAATCATAGCAGAGACAAAAGGTAGTAGACAAAGATTAGTCGAAGTATTCGGAGATGCAATAGCAACTCACCAAAGGATAACGCAAGGTCGCAACCCTGCAAACATGCCAGCTGATGAATATTTAGAGGAGATTTATAGGACTTTTGATGTCTATGATAAAGGTACTCCTGATGAAATAGCTACTATTACTAGTAAAAATATAGTCGTTACTGATTTGGTCGTAGGTACATTACTACAAGAAATAGAAGCTAGAGGTATAGGAGCTAGAGAAATAGCTGATTTTGCTGATCTTAAGTCTATTGATGGACCATTAGATCAGATTATAGATACACTATTAACAGCTCTTACTGAAACAAAGAGAGCTAGAATTGTAAAGTCTAAAAACTTTGCAGAGATAGGTGCTGGTAAACGAAGATATATGGATAAAACTTTAGCAAAAGAGATGAAGGATACAAGGGAATCTATCCAATCTATACTACAAATAGCTAAGGGTGAAGAAGGTGAAGAACTATTGATGGCTTTATTTGAAGCTTTCTCCTCAATGAAAACAGTTAACAGCTTAGACGACTTTGATGCCTGGGCTAGAAAGATGATCAAAGGTGGAGAAATCGAAGGTAAACCACAGGTAGGTGCCTTAATCCGGGGGTTACAGGAAATGACTATACACAGTATACTCAGTGGTCCTAAAACTCCTATGAGAGCTATTATGGGTACAAGTACGGCTACGTTCTTACGTCCTATGTCTACGGTCATAGGAGGTGCGTTACAATTTCCTTTCACTCGTGATGCTGCTACCCTAAGAGGCGGGCTAGCATCTTTAAATGCTATGATGGAAGCTATTCCAGAGAGTTTTGAATTATTTAAAACTAAATTAAACTCTTATTGGAGTGGTGAAATATCTACAATTAAAACTAGATTTGCTGAATATACAAGAAGTGATGATAACTGGGAGATTATAAGACGCTGGGCTGAAAGTGACCGTGCTACAGTAGGAGATAAGATATGGTTTAACTTTGCTAATATGGCTAGATCGTGGAATAATGTTAAATTATTTACTTATTCTACTAAACTAATGGCAGCAACTGACGATGCTTTTAGGTACATATTAGGTAGAGCAAAGATGAGAGAGAAGGCTTTGCGTTCAGCACTAGATGCTCAAGGTAAAGGAGTACTTACTGCTTATCAAGACATCACTCCAGAGTTAATAAAGTTCTATGAAGATGATTTTTACGATCAGATCTTTGATGCTAATGGTAACATAACAGATGAAGCTACAAAATTTGCAGCTAAAGAAGTTACTCTTACTAAAGATTTGAGAGGTATGGCTGGTGCGTTAAACCAAGTATTTAATGCTCATCCACTTATGAAACCATTCTTCTATTTCGCAAGAACTGGAGTTAATGGTCTTGAATTAACAGCTAAACATACACCTGGATTTAACTTTCTTGTTAAAGAATTTAATGATATAGCTAGAGCTACACCTGGTAATTTAGATAATGTAAGACAGTATGGTATCACTTCACCTGAAGAATTAGCTAATGCTAAGGCATTGCAAACAGGTCGATTAGCGATGGGTAGCTCTCTTATATCAATGACAGCTTGGCAGTGGATGAATGGTAATATTACAGGTAACGGTCCTATCGATAGGCAGAAGAGACAAGTATGGATGGATGCTGGATATGTACCTAATTCATGGAGAGTAGGAGGTGTATGGATTGATTATAGACAATTCGAACCATTCAACCAAATCATAGGCGCAGTAGCTGATATAGGAGATGCTAGTCAATTAATGGGTGAAGAATGGACACAAGACAACTTACTCAAGATGTCCTTACTATTAGCACAAGCTACAGTAAGTAAATCTTACTTATCTGGATTACAACAATTTGTTGATCTAGTAGGTGGTCGTCCAGGTCAAGCAGCAAGAGTAGCATCTGGATTATTAAATAATCAGATACCTTTAGCTGGATTAAGAAATAGTCTAGGTAAAGTACTGAACCCGCATACTAAAGAGTTATCTTCTGGTATTTTTGATTCTATAAGAAATAGGAACCAAATAACTGAGTTAATAGCCTCAGAACCGTTAGCAGTTAAACATGATTTATTAAACGGTAAGCCTGTTAAAGACTTTGATTTCATGACTAGATTATGGAATGAACTCTTCCCAGTAAGCTTTAATTTAGACCATACTCCAGGTCGTCAACTACTATTTAATAGTGGTTATGATCTTAGAACTAGTACTTACTATGCACCTGATGGTACAAATTTAACAGATAAACCTCAAATTAGAAGTATATTCCAAGAAGCAATAGGAGAACAAAATTTAGAATATGTTTTAAATCAATTAGCTAAAGATCCTAGAATCTTAGCTTCTCTAGCGGAAATGCATTATGATATAAGATCAGGAAATAGAACAAAGTATGAAAGTAAAAACTACTATCATAATAAGATTATTGCTAGTAGATTCCGTGCTGCTGAAAAAGTAGCCTGGGCTTCGCTAATAAACCATCCCTTAGTAGCACCAGTAATTGCAGAACAAAGAGCAAAGAAAATTGAGAAAAATTTAAAAGAGCTAACTTCTAGTTCTGCTACTCAAACCATTCTCAATATGCAACCTAAATAATTATGGCAACAACTCAAACTTCCAAAGAATTTGTAGGAACTGGGGATGGTGTAAATGGAACCGATTTAACTTGGCCATATACTTTCCAGTCTTACCAAGCTTCAGATATAAAGGTTCGAGTTACTGATTCATCTGGAACATTTATAGATGTAACGAACTTCACAGTACCTGACTGGTCCATAGCCAGTGGTACTGTAACTTTCAATAATACAGGTGTTAATAGTAATGTATGTGAATCTACTGGAGCTCCTAAAAGCGGTAGAACAATTCGTATATTCCGTGAAACAGATATAACTACAGGTGTTGTAGGACAAATAGAACCTAAAGCTACTTATACAGCAGGTTCTTCAGTTAAAGCAGAAGATCTCAATGCTAACCAGAAACAAGTATTATACGCTATACATGAACTAAGAGATCAAGAAAGAATAACAGTCAACTTGAGAAATAGTTCTGTTGTAGGATCTACCATTAGAGATGACGAAGTAGATTCTCAACACTATGCTGCCGGTTCTATTGATTTAGAGCATATGTCAGCTAACTCAGTTGATAGCGATCAATATGTTGACGGTAGTATTGATCTTATACACATGTCAGCTAATTCAGTCGACAGTGATCAGTATGTAGATGGCTCTATAGATCTAGTACATTTATCAGCTAACTCAGTAGACTCTTCTAAAATAGTAAATGGGTCTATTACTAATGACGATATATCAAATTCTGCAGCCATTGCTGGTACTAAGATAGCAGCAGGTACGACTTCAGTTCCTGGTACCATGTCAGCAGCTGATAAGACAAAATTAGATGGTATTGAGACTGCAGCTACAGCTGATCAGACAGATGCTGAAATTAGAGCAGCAGTAGAAGCAGCAACTGATTCAAATGTATTCACTGATGCAGATCATAGTAAGTTAAATGCTATAGAAGCTAGTGCTGATGTAACAGATGCAACAAACGTCAATGCAGCTGGTGCCGTAATGAACTCTGACCTTGATGGTAAGGGTGAAATATTAATAGGTGATGGATCTGGGGACCCAACAGCTTTGCCAGTTGGAACAGATAACTATATTCTTACCGCTGATAGTTCTGAAGCTACAGGTGTTAAATGGGCTGCTAATGCTGGAGGCGGTGGAGGAAGTGGAGCAAGTGAAGCTTTCAAGACTATTTCTGTCTCTGGACAAAACAATGTAGTAGCAGATTCAGCTACAGACACATTAACTTTAGCAGCTGGAAGTAATATTACTTTAACCACTAATGATAGCACAGATACTGTTACTATTGCTGCAAGTGGTGGTGAAGTAACAGTACAAGATGAAGGTTCTGCCTTATCTACTGCTGCAACAACACTAAACTTTGTAGGTGCTGGAGTTACAGCGACTGGTACTGGAGCAACTAAAACTATCACTATTTCCGGTGGTGGTAGCACTACATCTACTGATTTTAAATACCTAGAACTTAAAGCACATAACAATGCAAGTGGAGCTTTCTCTGCAGGTGCAGCTGATTATGAGCTAGTTACTAAAGGAACAACAACTGCTATAACCCCCTCACAAGCAGCTTCATTGCTTATAAGTATAGGTGGTGTTATTCAACAACCTAATACTGGTACATCAATAGGATCTAATGACGGATTCTGTATAGATGGATCTAGTATACATTTTGGTGCAAACCTAACAGCACATCCTGATTTCATTATCTACCTACAAGGTGCAGGTGTTGCATCTATTGCAGATAATACAGTTACAGGCGCTAAGATAGCACTTGGATCTGATGCATCTGGTGATATCATGTACTATAATGGTACAGATTATGCTAGATTAGCTAAAGGTTCTGATGGACAAGTTCTGAAACTAGCTAGTGGTATACCATCTTGGGCAGCTGCAAGTAGTGGAACTCCTGAAGGTACAGCAATCCTTTCCACAGGTGAAACTGGTACAACTAAATTCCTACGAATAGATGGAGATAACTCTTGTTCTTGGCAAGTACCACCTGATACTACTTATTCAGTAGGAGATGGAGGTTTAACACAGAATAACTTTACTGATGCAGACCATACTAAGTTAGATGGTATTGCAGCTTCAGCTAATAACTACGCTATATCAGCTGATTTATTAGACGAAGATAATATGTCTACTAACTCAGCTACTAAGGTGGCTAGTCAGCAGTCAATTAAGGCTTATGTAGATGCCAACTCAGGTGGTGCATCTGCAGATGATTGTATGTATAAGAACTCTTTAACTATCAGTAATGCACATACAATAGCAGCAACTGAAGGGGCGCACAGTGTCGGTCCTATAACACTAAATAACACTGTAACAGTTAACGGACGTTGGGTAATTAGCTAATGGCATTAACATTAAACGGTAGTGCAAACACTATCGCAGGAGTAGCCGTAGGTGGTTTACCTGACGGCATCGTAGATACAGATATGATTGCTACTGATGCAGTCACAGCAGTAAAAATCGGAGCTAAAGTTCCAGTTAGTTATGCATTAATTGTTGATAAAAAAAATTCTAATACAGATGGAGGTTCATTTACAAGTGGAGCTTGGCGTACAAGAGATCTGAATACAATTTTAGTAAATGAAGATTCTATTTGTGCGGGTACATCAGGCAGTGATTCTTTTACATTAATAGCTGGAACTTATCTAATAAAATGGTCTGCACCTGCTTATGAAGTACAACATCATACAACTAAATTACATGACGCCACTGCTGATGCAATAGTTGCAAAAGGTACACCACAATACGATCAATCAGGATATTCTATGGGTCGTTCTTGGGGATCACATGTAGTTACTATTACAAGTAATAATGATTATAAGATTAAACATAAATGTTCTACTACACGTAATACTGATGGATTCGGATTAGGAGCTGATTTACAGGATGAATATTATACAATGGTTGAAGTTTGGAGGTATGCATAATGGCTATTAATTCAGATGTAGATATTCACATAGCTATTGAAAAGCTAGGTAAAAATAATAATGAGTATGAATTAACTCAATCTATACCACCTCATTCAATAACTACTTGGAGTGGACCTGATGCACGACCTACCGATGCTGAAATAAACCAAGCATGGGCAAATTGGAAAGCACAGGATCAGTATAAAGATAAAAGAGCAGCCGAATATCCCTCTGTGGTCGATCAGTTGGATGACATCTATCATAACGGTATAGATGCATGGAAAGCTACCATAAAAGCTACTAAAGATAAATATCCGAAATCATAATGGCAGAAGTAAAAATAGCCGCTGATTCAGGCGGCGGTAGTGTTGGCCTAGTAGGTCCAGCATCTACAACAAGTAATGCTGCAGTACAGTTTAAGCTACCTGTAGCCGACGGTAGTGCAGGACAAGTTTTAAAAACTGATGGCTCAGGAAATTTAAGTTGGACAACACCAGCTTCATCTTTTCCTACTCATTTAGAGACTTGGCTTTTAACATCTAATAAAAACTGGAGTGGTACTAATACATTTACTGACTGGGTACGTACTACAAATGCTGACTTCGGTAATTTTGGTGATGCTATGACAATGGATGGGAATGGTATTTTTACATTTCCAGCAACTGGTATATGGCATATACATTATCAATGTCTTGTATATGATGGTACTGAAAATGCCTATACATGGGCTTTTATTGAGAAAACAACCGACAACTCTAATTATACTACTTTAGTTGAATCGTCTGATTCTATACCAGATGACGGTAGTAACACTGTTCATGGATCTCCATCAATGGAAGTCACTTTTGATGTTCAAAACACTACAAATTATAAAATAAGATTTAAAATAGCTAATGAACAAGGTGCAGCTATTGGTGGTGGTAGCACTACATTAAAAACAGGTGCAATCTTTACCCGTATAGGAGATACATAATGAGCACAGTAAAAACAACAAATATAACTCATTCGAGTAACTCTGGTACAGCAAATATTGTATTAGATAGTTCTGGTAATATTACTGGTGCAGGTAATGTTACTAGTACAGGTAATGTTACTGTAGGAAATGAACTACATGCTACACCAAGTGGAAATGCTAATGCTAATGGTTTCTCTATAATACCTGCAGATGGTACAACGGCTTCGCATGTCAAAATTTTAGGCAATAGTAATTCAGGAGGAGCTAGCGGAAGAAATGGAGGGGTTACTTATATTGATGCTAATTATTATTTAACAAGTTCTACTATTTTTGATATATCAGCTAGAGGTACAAGTCGTTTTAATATAACAGGTGATGGTAAGATATATTTTAATACATCATCTAGTGCTCCAAATCCCGGTTTCTATTTTGATCCTTCTGGTGGTCAATGTAGTATTGGTAATAATGCAGGTACTAGTGGTCAAAGTTATTTTGAATTTAGACGTAGTACGACTCAAATCGGTTCAGTTACTCAAAGTGGTACAACTGGTGTTTCATTTAATACTAGTTCAGACTATAGACTTAAAGAGAATCAAGTTGCTATATCTGATGGTATAACAAGACTTAAAACACTTAAACCTTATAGATTTAACTTTAAAGCTGAACCTTCAATAACTGTTGATGGTTTCTTTGCACATGAAGTTACAGCAGTACCAGAAGCAGTAGTTGGAACTAAAGATAAAGTAGATGAAGATAATAAACCTATTTATCAACAGATAGATCAATCTAAATTAGTTCCACTTCTTACTGCTGCATTACAAGAAGCAATAACTAAAATAGAAACCTTAGAAACAAAAGTTGCAGCACTGGAGGCTGGTTAATGGCATTAACACAAATAACAGAAAAAGGTATTAAAGATGGTGAGATAGTTAATGCTGATGTTAATGCTTCAGCGGCTATAGCAGCATCAAAGATTTCTGGATTAGCAACTTCTGCTACTACAGATACCACCAGTGCTACAAATATAGGATCTGGTACTTTACCAGCTGCTAGAATTGCAGATGATTCTATAGTTGAAGCTAAATTAGATATACATGCAGACCCAGCTGGAACTAATAAGTTCTTAGGTTATACTAGTAATGGTATGGAATGGGCTGTACCACCAGACAATGATACTGTCTATACACACCCAACAAGTGCTGGTAATAAGCATGTTCCCGCAGGTGGAAGTGCTGACCAGTATCTAAAATATAGTTCAGCAGGTACAGCAGTATGGGCTGATTTAGCAGCTGGAGGAGCCACAGGTGGTAACTCAGGAGCTAATAAAGTTTTCTATGAAAATGAAAATACTGTTACCCATGATTATACTATAACAAATAATAATAACGCAGGAACATTTGGTCCTGTAACTGTAAACAACGGAGTCACTGTAACAGTTGGCGACGGAGAATATTGGACGGTAGTTTAATTATGCCAATAGTAATTAATGGTTCTGGTACTGTTACTGGAATCAATGTCGGAGGTCTACCCGACGGAATAGTAGACACAGATATGATAGCTACTTCAGTACCTTTAGGGGTAACAGAATTTGACGCTTGGCGTATTAATACTAATTTTAGTAATAGTGCAGGTAGTAATATAATTAACGCTGGTTGGGAAAGATGTGATCGTAATTACGATAAAATTGGTACAGGTTTAACTGAATCAAGTGGTGTATTTACATTCCCTGCAACTGGTAAATATTTAGTAAATTTTTTCTGGTATGCTTCTGGTAATAATGATAGATATATAGGAGCTTATATACAGTTCTCGACAGATAGTGGTAGTAACTATTTAGATATATCTGACTCTTTAGATAATGCCTACGAAGGTGGCTCTGGTACTTATAGTTCTTCAACATGTTCAGCATTGTTAGATGTAACAAACGCATCAACTTGTAGGATGAGATTTGAAGCAAGTAGTGTTGGTACGTGTGCTTATCAAGGACAAACCGATATAAGTAGAACTGGTTTCACTTGTATGAGAGTAGGAGGTACCTAATGACAATAAAATTAATAGGCTCCACATCAGGGAGCGTAGCTTTAGATGCACCAGCTTCTACAACAAGTGGAGAAGATGTAACATTCAAACTACCTGTAGCAGATGGTAGTGCTAATCAGATATTGAAAACCGATGGTTCTGGTCAGTTAGGATGGGCAACAGATTCAGCAGGTAAGATCCTTCAAGTAGTAAGTGCTAGTACAACTAGTGGTACAACAACAACTTCAACAAGTCCAACAGATACATCTTTAACTGGAACTATTACACCTACAGCTTCTTCAAGTAAAATACTTGTACACTGTTCTGCTCAAGCTGGACATTTCAGAGATTATTCTGGACAAGGTATGGGACTTACAATTGTAAGGACAGTGAGTAGTTCAGATACTGTTGTTTATGATAGTAATGATGATCAATTATTATATTTTGATAATGGTCAATTGGTAGCAACAAACTATAGAAGTGCTTGGTCAACAATGATAGAAGATAGTCCAAGTACAACATCAGCTTGTGCATATAAAGTTCAAATTGAAGTTCATGTTTCAGCTAATAGTGGTACTGCATATTTTAACCACACAAATGGTGGTAAAGCTTGGATCCATTTAATGGAGGTAGGAGCATGAGTCAATTAAAAGTAGATAGTGTAAGGCACACGAGCGCGACAGGCGATAATATCACACTAGCATCCAATCAAGGGATAACCTTCCCAGGTGCGGTAACAGTAACTGGTGCTCTGACATCTAGTACTACTGGACTTGGTAAAATTCTTCAAGTCAAGCAGGAATTAAAAACAGATACGGCTTCATCAGTTTGTGATTCAGGAGCAGAAACCTCTCAATGGATGTCTTGTTCTATTACCCCCTCAGCAACTTCTAGTAAAATATTAGTTCATATATCTGCAACTATAGGTAATAACTGGGGTACAAATGTTGGTTTACGTTTATGGATCAATAACGCAACTCCTAATGAAGGGATTGGTGTAGGAGAGGATGATGGTAATAGAAGACGAGTAAGTTCTTCAGGAGGTCTAGCTGATAGCGATTCTCGTGTAACGATTCCTTTAACATATTTACATAGCCCAAACTCTACAAGTTCTCAAACTTATGGATTTACTACATTACATTGGCAAAATGACCAACGAACAATGTATATAAATAGATCTGGAGGAGATGGGAATAATGTCTATGTTCATCGTTCAATATCAACAATCACACTTTACGAAATAGGAGCATGAGTTTAGATCACGAAGCAATTAGAAAGGCTTATTCCAACGCAGTCTTTATTGACGATGGAAAAGGAGCTTTCGATTCAAGCGGTAATCAAATTACCCTTGTACAATCAAATATAGATGCAGCACGTACTACATTAAATAACGAAGCTGCAGCAGTTAAATATAAAAAAGATAGAGCAGGTCAAACAGTAGGAGTTACTGACACTATTTATCTCCCTATTGGAGATCAATTAGATCTACTATATAAAGACATAGTAGCTGGGACAGTAACAACAAGTGGTGGGTTTGCAACGGCTATCAAAGCTACTAAGGATAAGTATCCTAAGCCATGATAGATATACCTAGAGCTAACCTACCCAAAGCTTTAGATATACCTCAGTTATACTTCAGACCGCCTACAGCAGACGTTCCAGCATATAAACCTATGGTCATACCACCAGCTGATTTAGAACGTCCTGAAGAGACTGAAGCAGAGCAAACAACAGAACAGCCTGAACCACCTAAGCTTACAATTCCGGTATTAGATATTCAAATGCCTATACCGGAAACTGCAGTAGTAATAACGGCTGTAACAACAGCTGTAGTGGCAGTGGCAACTACCTCTGTTACACAAACCTTATTTGAACCAATTAAGAAAAAGGTTCAGAAACAATTACAAGCTAAAGTTAATAAATGGAAGGAAAACCAGAAGAAAAAAAAGGACTCCTCAAAAAACTCAAAGACGGAATAGAAGATCAGGAACAGCAGATTCAGATCCTTGGTACATTTGTTCGTCTTGGCGTAGTTGTTTGGAGTGGGTTTATAATAACTTTAAACTACGTAGAATTACCTATGGTTAAGAAATCTGGTAACTCAGATATCACGTTCGTTGCCAGTGTCTTTACTGGAGCTCTAGCAACATTTGGCTTGACCACTGGTAATAAAGGCGGTAAAGGTAACAGTACACCCGTCAATTGTCCTATGGCAAAGAAAAAGGAAGAATGAAAAAATGGCTACTACTCTTCCTACTAGCATCCCCCTCGGTAGCAAGAGCCGAGTTAGTGACGCCCCAATTCACCCAAGGCAGCATGAACTCAACAACTACAACAACTCAGGAGATCGTAGAGGACATAACCATCACGACCTATGGGTCAGCATTAAACAAATGGAGTGGGGACAATATAACCCATACCTCCGCTACATCAGGCGGTTTAGCCGATTCAGATTCGGTATTCACTATAACAACAGCTGGTTCGGACTTCTCTCTAGAAGTAATAACCAGAGCAGCAAGTCAAGTATTAGAAGTAACAGAGATAGAAAGAGAAATCGACACTACCTCTACTACGGTCTCATTATCAGTCTTCTCACAATAGGTACACCTGTTAGAGCTAATGAACCAGAGACTAATAACGTCAGTAATCCAGTTGCTGCTGCTACTGGGAACGTTACAAACCAAGCTGTACAATTTCAAAACAATGGAGCACCCTCAAGGCAGCACTACGGACCCAACATAAGCTGTAATGGCTCTACTATGACTTTCTCTCCATTCTATATGGGTAATCATACTACTCCATGGGATGAAGATATGGTACAACAGAGCTATACTGCTGCTGAGAACTGGGGATTCCAAGTTAATTTTATGATTCCTCTTGATAAGAGAGGATTAGAACAATGTAGAAAAATAGCCGCTAGACAACAAGCTAAGATGGAACTTGACTATGAGTTAGTCAGAGTTAAAAACTGTGCTGAACTACAACAGAAAGGCTTCATGTTAGTTCCAGGTTCACGAGTATATCATATGTGTAGTGATGTTATACCAATTGCTAGTTGGCTTAAAGCTCAACAAAAGATAGAAAAATGCACTACACCACCTAAGCCTTGGTATAAACCTTGGCAAAAACCTAAATTAAAATGCCCTAAAAAATCATGATAGTATTAATCAAGCCCATCCTTTTCGCCTTCTTGAAATCAGATTCAGTGAAACAATTAGTAATAGATTTACTTACTGCATATGTAGCTAGAACTGACAACAAGCTTGATGATAAGGCATTAGAAATTGTAAAAGAAAAACTATTCAGTTAAATTATGAAAACACAAAGCCAGCAACACAAAACTAAGGTTTTGAATGAGATTAAAAAACTTGATAGACAAGGAAAGTATAATGAGGCTTTGCAATTATATAATACACATTTCAAAGGAGTATAATTAGTGGAACAACTCAGAGTACTTCCTAAGAAGGCTACTGAAGAAAAATTTAATGAGCTTCACTATTTAGTAACGGAAGATTTCTTAAAAAGAATCCGTACTGGTGAAGCTACCACTCAAGATTTAAAAGCTGCATGTGATTGGCTTAAAACAAACGATATCACTGGAGTAGCTTACGAAGGTAGCCCTCTGGATAAATTAGAAAAACTTATACCAAAAGTAGATCCAACCCTCGTACAACGGAGGATGTATGGCTCCAAAACGAGCTAAGAACCCTGGTAAGACTTCTAGATATTACCAGTCTAAAAAAGGAAAAAAGTCTTATGCTAAACAAAAGCGTAAACAAAAAAAGATCAATAGTACAGCTGCTAAACGTAAATACCGTAAGTTACTAGCTAGAAGACGTAGGCAGTTAGGTATTATGGGTAAGGGAGGTAAAGATGTAAGCCATATCAAACGTGGTAGAAATCGAACTAAACTTGAAATACCTAAAAAGAACCGAGCGAGAGGAGGCGCTAAACGTAAATAATGGATTTATACGATAAAGAAACTAAAACTGGATGGATGCAACGAAAGAATGGAACCTGGGTTTACATGGAAAATGGTTCTAGAAAGCCACCAGGAACTGATGCATGGCGTTTCCTTAAGAGAGGTTATAAAAGTATGAAAGATAACCCCGTTACTAACTTCATTCTTGACCAATTAGAATATAGTGCTCAAATTCAAGGAGAAGGTGCGCTTCTACGAGCTCAATCATTAGAAGCAGCAGCTAAAGAAGTGCCTAATGTAGGAGAATTCGTAATAGATGCAGCTACTGATCTTTCTAATATACCTACTCAATATCAATACCATCCAGATTGTTTAGAGACATTTGGTGAATTATGTACAGTTAAAGATTATAATCAACGAATGTTAAAGCATGCTAAAGAAAGTATCTTTAGTCATTGGAATCCTCATAGTCCAGGAGGTGTAGACTAATGCCAGGTCATTATCCAACATTAGCAATGGGTCCTCTTAATATAGGAAGTGGTCCTGATTATAAAGCAGATAAAGAAAAGAATAAAGTCTTTGATGATACTGTAGGTTCAGTTAGTCCTGAAGGTAAATACCAAAAACCTCCTTTAGAAAACCTTCAAAGAGGTGTAAAGGTAAGGCAGGACGAAAAGATAAATGTTGAAAGTGGTTGGCCAGAAGAAACTGTTAATGGACCTTCAGCAGTTATAGAAACTAAGAGTAATCTATTAAGTGAATTTTTTGTTGAAGGAAACTTATTCGGCCATTCATATACTAAGCCACTTACTGGAACCGAAGTTCGCAATAAGATGCTTGAAACCGGAGAAATAACTATAGGAGATGGAGGATATTACTATAAGGGTGAGTTCTATGAAGATCTGAATGACGTTCGTCTAATAGGTACAAGACTTACTAATGCTACAAATAGTACAATAAACGATATAAAAAATGCTTATGTAGGTCTAGAAAAAATACCTGTAATAGGAGAATTTTTTGAGAATGTTAATACAACAGTATCTGAAGGATTTAAAGACATACTACCTCATTTAGTTGATAATTGGGAAACTGGTGGAGCAGGTAAGGACCAACTTGAATTTATGTATAATACATTAACGGCTATAGATAATGTATTTAATTGGGCTACAAATGTAGCGGTTTCTAACCCTAATTTTAGAGCTGAACCTTCAACTGTTAAACTAGGGTCGGAATTAATTGTTGATTTCTTTGGACCTGGACTTGGAAAGAAACTTGTACAGGGGACTTCCGACAATATCCTAACTGCTGTTAAAAATACTAATATTATAGATAGTATTATCAGAAAAGTAGATAATGGATTTGCAGTAACTTTTCCTGATGGAAGAATTGGAGTATTTCAAAATTTAGAACAAGCTAGAACAGTCTCTGCCTTATTAAATGGCAATCCTATCGAGGATCTTACTGGTCTTTTTAATGTAGGACAAGGTATAGAAACTGGTGATGGTTTTAAAGGTTTCGGTTATTTAGCAAAGAGGGTTCCTAAACCAACATCAAAAGAATATTCTGATACTATTATTAAATTATTAAATGATAATGTTCTTTATGGTCCAAATAGAAAGTTTAATTATAATGCATTTAAAGCTTTATATACGGGTAAAAATAAGGCAAGGCAGATAGAAGTACTTATGCAGACTACACCATTTTCTAAAATACCTAATTGGAAAAACTTTAGAAGAGAACTTGTAGATGTATACGAAAGTCTCTATGGAGACGTTATGAAAATAAAAAAGCTAATTCGTGATGATATAGATATAGATCACTTGGTAACATTAAGATCTACCATGCCTATATATAATAATGTAGAATTTGGTAGTGATCTTTGGGTTAAAATTCAACAGAGGTTTCTACAAAAGAACTATCAACCAGGCAATACTATAGCTAATCTTAATGCATTATCTCCTGAGGTTCATCAAGTAAAGACTAACTTCTTTAATAAGACACTCGGTAAAGATGGTAGTAAATTCTTCAATAAAAAGATACCTTATAAAGGTGGGTTTATAAGAAGAAAAGATTATATGGAATTAAGTGATGAGAATAGGTTAGAAGTATTAAATCAATTAATACGAAGAATAGATGAAGGTACAAGAGTTTTAAGTGAAGCTCAGACAGTATGGAAACTTTTATATGCAAAAGGAGAAGTAATGCCTGAAGCATTAACAGATCAATTAACTAAAATCAATTTAAATCAATATTCTCTTCCTGATTTGAAGAATATAATTAATCAAACTGTTAGAGATTATAATGTTACACCAGTAATTAAAAATCCTAGAATAAATTCAATTATCAGATATCTTAGTACAAATGATGATATAAGCGCTCTATTAAGTAACAATGATCGAGGAATAAACATGTTAATCGATAGGATTCAAGGAATGACTGCTAAACAAGTCCAACAAAAGTATAAAATACCTGACATAAATAGACTTGAAGCAGCTTATAGAGAACTGACTCCAACAATGGTTACTAGAATTATGAAAGCATATGGACTAGATGGTAAAGGTGGTACCCGAAGATGACGCAATTACCTAGTGGATTCCGTCCATGGTGCGCTCATGCTGCTACAAATACTGAAAAATATGGTGATTGGACTATAACTGATTCACCTAAATGGCTTATGCTAGGAGATATAAAATCTCTTCTATCAGAAGATAAACTACAAACTTTACAATTATCTGATATTGCATGGAAAGGTAAAAAAGATTTAACTTTAATGCTAAGAAAAGGTAATCGTTATAAAGCAGCTGATCCTACTATTCCAGGTATTGTAGCATTAGACGGACCTAATCCTTATAAAGATAAATATCGTATGCTTGATGGTAAGCACAGAATACATAAACTTGTATCTGCAGGTACCACTGAAAGTAAATTTTATGTCTTAAATTTTAAAGATATTGAATACTTATTTAAAACTGAAGTAGAAAAAGAGAACTATAAGAAACATTATTATACTTATACTACTAAGGGAGTTAAACGTTAATGTCAGATAAACAGTTAGACCTCGATCTAGGAATCCCTAAAAAGAAGAAAAAACAAACAAAGAGAGCACAATCTGCTCAAAAGAAAAGAAATACAAAGAAAGGGAATGAAGCTCAAAGAAGAGCTGAACAGAAACGAGGTGAGACGGAATTTGGAAGAGATGGTAAAATAAAACCTGAAGATATCTGGCCTAACTATCCTAATATGAACGCATTGAAAATAGGAACTAAACTATATCAAGCGTATCAATTAGGCAGAGATGCTTTAAAAATAATTCCTGTACTTACTGGTCTAGGTATGCGCAGATGACTGATACTTTAACCACTCTTAGACAAGACTTCAAGATGTTCCTGCAAGCACTGTGGGGACAACTTGATTTACCATCCCCTACCCGAGCACAATATGCAATCGCAGACTATCTTCAGCATGGCCCTAAGCGCCTTCAAATACAAGCTTTCCGTGGCGTTGGAAAGTCGTGGATCACAGGAGCCTTCGTCCTCTGGACTCTCTTTAACGATCCTGAGAGAAAAATTATGATTATATCTGCCTCTAAAGAGAGAGCAGATAACATGTCCATTTTTTTACAAAAACTTATTATTGAAACCCCATGGCTCAGTCACCTTCAACCGAAATCAGACGATTCTCGCTGGAGTCGCATCAGCTTCGACGTCCTCTGTTCTCCTCACCAAGCCCCAAGCGTCAAAAGCGTGGGAATAACTGGACAGCTAACCGGAAGTCGCGCAGATTTGATGATCTTGGACGACATAGAAGTGCCTGGAAACTCCATGACGGAGTTAATGCGTGAAAAATTACTTCAACTCTGTACGGAAGCAGAGTCAATTCTTACCCCCAAAAGCGATAGCCGTATTATGTATCT